>JAABUT010000114.1_pt1 | contig 148098 bp, 160 predicted proteins | sample 5559281 | NCBI WGS metagenome assembly JAABUT01 (sample SAMN10711880, study PRJNA513359) | rock metagenome | isolation source: Antarctica rocks | place: Antarctica: Victoria Land, Ricker Hills nord | collected 2016-01-04 | reverse complement strand
AGATATGCAAAACGATGTCATCATTTTTTCAAATCAATTAGAAGCTTTCATTTCTGTTTTTTCAATGTCAGTCAGAGCTTCATACTCAAAATAATCACGATCATCAAATTTTTCTATCAATTCAGCTCTCAAAGTGCTTCAACGACTCACTTCTACTGCTTCAAAAAAGAACTTTTTTATGTTCAGTGTGAAAGCTGCATCTTTTCATGCATTGATTAAATGATCAAAGAAGAATTGCATCGAGATTTTCGCTATGTCGATCAAAGATATTGATAGAAAAATAGTTTACAACACTCAATGCAAACTGAATGTTCTAGACGTCACTTTCATCGATGCATCAGCTCAAAATTTAAAAGACATCAAAGTCAAGCTATCTTTGAAATATCAGAATTTTCTCAACGTGTTTGATCGAGCTCAAGTCAATAAGCTATCATTTCATCATTCATATGATCATAAGATAAAGTTCACTAACGATGTCACTTCTTCTAAATGTCAAGCTTATTGAATGTCATTCTACAAGCTTCAGAAGATCAAGAAATATCTGAATGAAAATCTGTCAAAGAATTTTATTACTTCTAGCAAGATTTCATATTTCTCACTCGTTTTATTCATTCTGAAGATTAATGATGATTTTCGCTTCTGCATTGACTATCAAAAGCTCAATGTCATTATCAAAAGAAATCACTACTCTTTATTACTCATAAATGAGATGATTGACAAAATCATTGACTGCAAGCATCTGACATAACTGAATATAATTTTCACTTTCAACAAACTTCGTATGCACTTTGATAGTAAGAACTATACAATCTTCATTATTGCTCTAAAAGCGTACAAATCAAAGATTCTATCATTCAAATTAACAAATGATTCAATCTTGTTTCAGCAATATATGAATGATGTTTTATGAGACTTTCTAAATGACTTTTGTCAAGCTTATTTAAACGACATTCTCATATACAGCAAGATTCAAAAGAAGCATAAACAACATGTCAAGATGATACTAGATTATCTACAAGATGCTGATCTGCAGATAGATATTTGAAAGTGTGAATTCAACGTAGAAAAAACAATCTTCTTAAAAGTCATAGTATCAGAACAAGATTTTTGCATGAACTTTATTAAAGTGAAAGTTATAGTCAATTGAGCTACATTTACTAATTTAAAAAAGATATAAGACTTTGTCAACTTCGTCAATTTCTATCAATGCTTCATCAAGAACTTTTTGAAACTAGTCAAGTTGTTCACTCAACTGACTTGAAAAGACACGTCTTTTGTTTGAAACAAAGTTTGCGTTGAAGTCTTTGACAATTTAAAGAAGCAGATCAGCTCAATCTCAGTTCTACGTCATTTCAATGTCAAACGTCAAGCTATTTTGAAAATCGATGCATTTAACTATGTAAAAGACGACATACTATCTCAGTATGATGATGAGAATGTGCTTCACTCGATAGTCTTCTATAGCAAGAGCATGATTTCAGCTGAATGCAATTATCACATCTATGACAAGAAATTGCTAACTATCATTCAATGCTTCAAACACTGATGATTTGAACTAAAAGATACTGAGCTATTTATTCAGATGTTTACTGATCATCAGACTTTGAAGATCTTTATGAAAAACAAACAGCTGACTCAATGACAAGCGAACTATCTGAATATTCTATTGAAGTTTAACTTTCAGATTATCTTTTGATCAGATAAAATAAACATCAAAGTCGATGTTTTAACTAAAATGTTGATGATCGATAGTTCTGAATCAGCTAAAGACATGAATGATCATTTTCAGACTATACTGACTTCAAATTAAATAAACGTTCTATTGATTGAGTTCGAAATCAAATCTGAATACAAGATTAATCTCTATCAACATGTATATTTAGTCAATCAGAAGAATGAACTATGCAATGAGTATTAACAAGCTATGAACAAAAATGAACTGAAGCTTCATGACATGAAGCTAAAGAACTGTCAAATCATTGACAACATTTTATTCAAAAAGAATCTACTATGAATGTTGAAACAAATGCATACGAAATTGCTTCAAAAGATTCACAATCAATCATCAATCTTACATTCTGACATTAAATGAATGATTAATTTAGTTCAACGCTTCTACTATTGATCAGATCATCAAGTAACTATTCAACAATACATTTGAAACTGTGATGTTTATCAGCAAAGCAAAGCATCTTGAAATGATACAAATGATTTGCTTCAATCTCTATCAATCTTTCAGCAGCGTTGACAAGATATAACTATGAACTTCATCATTGAACTATCTTTATTGAAAAACTATAACGTCATTTGCATGATCATATTTTGTCTCTTCAAAGAACATCACTATGTTCTTTGTCATTGAAGAGATGATGACATCTTAATTGAAGAAACAGTATGAATCATGTTATGAAACGTCTATCAACTTCATGATCTACTCAGTTCTATCATTTTGAATAGAGACTCTCAGTTCATATTGATCATGTGACAAAGTTTTTGTAAATGACTGAAGATCAAAGTCAATCTATCAATAGTTTATCATTCAAAGATTGATGATCAGTCAAAACAAGCTAATCAAGATGTTGAATGTGAACTTTGAATCTACTGCAATTACATGCAGAATGACTGAGCTAAATGACTTTCAATAATGAAATTCAGTGACAATTTCAATACATTCTTGACTATCTCAATGATTTCTTTCTACTTCAATAAAGACTTTCATTCTCGAATGAGTTTTGATTCAGATACGACTGATTATGAAATGACTCATCAATGTATTGAGACTAGAAAGATCAATGATATTGTCATTTGAATGAGCGAACTTCTTATCTTCGATCATCAACAATTGAAAAAGATCAAGAAGATCACTGAAGCTCAGATGAATAAACATAAATAAGATGTCATCTATGAAGTAAATGATCAAGTTTGATTAATCTTTGAAAACATCAAAATCATTAAATCATGCAAAGATTTGAAAGACAAGCAGCTCAATCTCTATTCAATCACAGTCAAAGTTGAAATTTTCTATCATCTTCAGCTATCTAGAAGCATGAAGCATATACATTCAGTGTTCAGCTCAAAGTATTTACAATCTTCACTTAATGATTCTTTATTGAAACAACATTCTGAACTCTTTAGATTGATGATCATTGAAAAGAATGAAGAGTATTGAGAAGTAAATGATATATTGAACTTCAAACAATATAAAGAAAGATTACAATACAAGATCAAATGAATTGAGATAAATCATGATGATGAATGATACTATGTTGATAAAGAAAAATTTGATGACTTGAAGAAAGTTCTGAATGAATTTCACAAGCTATACTTGAATAAGTTGCACTAAATTGAAAACATGATGAATTTTTTTGACTTTTATTTCTTTTCTATTCATGCAAATATGAATGTTCAAAGAAAAAAATAATGTTATGAACATGTCTGAATCAATCAGAGTTCAGATTTAACTCTAATCAATTTGATTAAAGCAAGTTATGATGTTATGTTTAGTTTGAATCTAGCGCATTTCTTTGAATCATTCTCAGCACTTCTTTTCATTGTTCAGCACTTTCTTCATTCATCTTTTTTATCATTTTTTTAGATAAACACATCTGATATATTACATCACATCTGTATTAAATTTAGCACAGTCTCAAGTCATTATTTATAAAAGAGCTTGCACTCTTTCTCTTTTGTATTCTTAATGTCTTGTTATAGCTATCTCTAAAAAGCAATACATACATATCAGTCTCAAGTTTTTTTGATTGAATGATCTAGACACGATTTCAACATAGTATTCATGAAATACTTGATTTATACATCTCAATTTCAATCTATTTTATCATTGAAATGACAGAATTAAATTCGTTATCAATGAATAGAAAATTGCATGCATGAATAAGATCTTCATCACTTAAAAATTTTCAAGCATTCATTCATGAATGTTCATCTCGTTGATAAAAAGCTTGTGTTCATTCTTCATCTCTTTCTTTCTTTTCATGCATACACTCTTCACTCACTTCGACTTCATTCGCTCTTCTCTTCTCTTTTGTATATATATATATATACATCTTACTATTTCATTAACAGAAGCTTTGTTCTCAGATCTGAATAGTTATACTTCATTTCTTTGAGAATTTAGTCTTGATTCTATAATTTTCAACTCACTCACTTAAATTATTATTGAAGAAGAGAGATAAATCAGACAGCAAGCATCAAGTGAAATTTTCACTCAATGTTCTGCGATTGAACAAATTTCACTCTGAACTTCTCTATCTATCTTTCTATGATCTGCTTGAGATAATCAATCAGTTTAAAGTTACAAAGAATCTAATTTTTACTTCAATTCTTACTCTACTTGACTTTCGTTTGATAGACTCAAAGCAAGAGAAAAGATCAGCTGTAACACATTGTTATGAACATGTCTGAATTGATCAGAGTTCAGATTTAACTTTAATCAATTTGATTAAAGCAAGTCATGATGCTATGTCTTAGTTTGAATCTAGCACATCTCTTTGAATCATTCTTAGCACTTCTTCTCGTTGTTCAGCACTTTCTTCATTCATCTTTTTCATCATTCTTTTAGATAAACACATCTGACATATTACATCACATCTGTATCAAGTTTAGCGCAGTCTCAAGTCATTATTTATAGAAGAGCTTGCACTCTTTCTCTTCTATATTCTTAATGTCTTGTTATAGTTATCTCTAAAGAGCAATACATATATATCGACTTCAAGTCTTTTTGATTGAATGATTTAAACATGATTTCAACATTACATTAAGAATTTGTTTATCATATGATACAGATACTCATTACTCGTTCAATATACTCATTCAGACAGATTGAGTCTAAAGAAATTTATTTATCTGATGATCGATGCAATCAAAAGATAGAACAACACTAGAAAATCTATAGAATCAACAGCGAAACTGATTGAATTGCTAGATGACTTACAGCTCATTAAGTACACATTGTTCATCTCGATTAATAGAATCAGCGATAAAGAATCTTCGTTGATTGCTAGAGAATCAAATCGATCAAGAGAATCAATTAACTCTCAAATCAAACAACAAAAACGACTTCATCTTCTATTGTTGAGCATTGTTCTTCACTCAATTTCTTTCTTTTAAAAAAAACACTCGTTCAATTCAATCTCTTCTTTCTCTCTCATCATGTCTCGTCTCTTCAAAGAGCATTTCAAAGCTTCATTCTTCATTGTCGAAGATAATGACTCATTCGCTGAAATCATAACATCTTCTATGACTATAAAAGCTTTGAAGAAACAATGTGAAGAGCTGAAAGCTAAGCTACAAGCTAAAGAGATTATTTTGTCATCATCAATCTACTCTGAATGTTCTAGATTTCAGAAAATACTCGATTCTTCGTTGTTCACTGATGAAAAGAATTCTATCTCAAAGAACTGATATGATGTCAAAATCATGTCTAGATGATACAATCAATGAAGATCAAAGTTGATAGTGCTTGATCTTTAGAAATAGCTATAACTGAATATTAAAAATACAGAAGAAGATTGATACAAAAGCTTTTATTTATGTAATGTTCAGAGACTGCGCTAGACTTGAAAGAAATGTGTTTGTAACATAAAAAGAAGATGATGTAGATGAACAAGATATTGATGAAAGAAAAGAATGTTGAGAAAGAAAAAAAGTGTTGAATCATATTTGAGTCAAATCTGAATCAGATCTAGATCAGATCTCGACTAAATCGTTGACTAGCTTTAATCAGTCTTGATACACTCGTAACATTACTTCTTTCTTTGAAAATTCATGTTTGCATGAATGTAGTTTCTTTGCTCACTTTTGTTGATAGTTATTTCGATATTTAGCGCGATTTGCTTGAATATAACTTATAAAATTCGTTCAAAACTTTCTCTGAGTCATCGAATTTTTCTTTATCAACATAGTATCATTCATCATTTCTATCTAGATCTTTTCATTTGACTTTATACTGTATTCAATCTCGATAGCGTCTGAAGTTCAATATATTATTTATCTTTCAATGTTCATCATCTTCAATAGTGATTGATCTGAGTGATTCTGAATGTTGTTCTGATAGAAAATCTTCTGAATACAATCATAGTAGCTTCAAGCTGAATATCGAATGCAGATGCTTCATGCTGACTGATAAATGAAGATGATAGAAGATATCTATTTTAGCAGTGATTTGATAAAGATCTAGCTGTTTATCTTTCAAATCTTTGCAGAGTCTTGTTGTCTTGACATTTCTGAAAGATAGTTAAACTCAGTTATCTACTTCATATGTGACGTCTCATTTATGTTTATTGATCTGAACTTTGATGATCAGCTTCGTCTTTTTCAATTGTTGATGATCAAAGCTCAGTAGTTCTTTCATTCAAATGACAATATCATCTGCTTTTCTAGCTTCAAGTCGTTCACAAGTTGTTTCATAGTCAGTCGTATTTGAATTGAAACTCATTCAAGAGTGAAATTCTTTATTGAAGTAAAAGAAGATCATTGAAGTGATTGAGAAGATATTGAAATTGTTGCTGAATTTCATCATAGATATTCATTTGACTCAGTTATTCTGCATATAATTGCAATAAATTCTAAGTTCGCGTTTAATGTTCTGATTGACTTGTTTCGATTGATCATTGATCTCAAAATGATAAACTGTGAATAGATTAGCTGTGATTCTCAGTTGCTTGCAAAGAGTTTTTCACATAGTTGATATGAATTGAAAGTCTCTGTTTGAAACAATAGAACTGAATAGATCATGCAGTCAATAGACGTTTCATAGTATGATTCAAATCGTTTCTTCGACTGAAATGTCATCGTCTTCTCAATGATAGAAAACATAGTGATGTTCTTTGATGAGATGACATATGATTGTGCAAATGATGTTATAGTCTTCTGACAGAGATAGTTCAATGATGAAGTTCATAACTATATCTTTTCAGCGTTTCTGTGAAATCGAAAAAGAATGATGAAGTTCATTGATGCTATTTCTGAAAGCTTTGCTTCGCTGACAAGCATGACAGTTTCGAATGTATCATCAAATAGTAGCTCAATGATCTGATCAATAGTAGAAACGCTGAACTAGATTAATGATTCATTTATTGTCAAGATGAGAGATTGAAGATTAATCATGCACTTCTTGTAGTAATTTCATGTGCATGTTCTCAGAGATTCACAGTAGATCTTTTCTAAATAGAATGTCGTCAATGATTTCGCAGTTCTTCAGTTTAGTAATATGAAATTTGAGTTTGTTCTCGTTCATAGCTTATCTATATTCACTGCAGAACTCATCTGTTTGATTGATCATACATACTCATTGATAGAGATTTGCTTTTGATTCAACAGATAGAACATCGACTTTATCGAGAATCAGAATAGTCTGAAAACAATTTTCAAGACGCTGAGCTGATTCAGAGACGTTTGCTAGAGACATTCTGATTAGAGCATCGACTTTAGTGTTTATTTTGCCTGATCTAAAGATGATCTGAAAGTTGAACTTCGATAGAATGTTCAGATAGTTAACTTGTCATTGACTCAACTGTTTATTTTTCATGAAGATCTTCAAAGTCTGATGATCGATGAACATCTGAATGAGTAGTTCAGTGCATTTCAGCTCAAATCATCAATGTTCAAAGCATTGAATAATGACTAGCAGTTTCTTATCATAGATGTGATGATTGATTTCAGCGAGAATCATACTTTTGCTGTAGAAAGTCATCAAATGAAGAACTCTCTCATTATTATACTGAGATAGTATTTCATCTTTTACATAGTTTGAAGCATCAATCTTCAGAATAGCTTGTCATTTGAGATTAAAGTGACGAAGTACTGAAACTGAACTGACTTGTTTCTTTAGATTGTCAAAAGCTTGAACACAGATCTCATTTTAAACAAAAGATGTGTTCTTTCTAATCAACTGAGTGAATGATTTGACTAGCTTCGAGAAGTTCTTAATGAAACGACAATAGAAGTTAACAAATTTCACGAAGCTCTGAATTTCTTTTAGATTGATCGAAGTGATTCAGCTGACTATGACTGTCATCTTGCTGAGATTCATACGAAGATCTAGTTCAGATACGATGACTTCTAGAAAGACAGTCTCTTCTACATTGAATTCGCACTTTTGAATATTCATTTGCAGTTCAGCTTCGCGTAGTCATCTCAATACTAGTTTGACGTAATCTTTATGTTTCTTTCTCATTTTGCTATAAATGAGAATGTCATCTAGATAAACTTGGCAAAAGTCGTTCAGAAAGTCTCATAAAATGTCATTCATATATTGCTGAAAGAAGATTGATTCATTAGTCAGTTTGAATGATAGCATCTTATATTTATATGCTTCTAAAACAGTGATAAAAGTGATGTAATTCTCGTTATCAAGATGCATTTAAAGTTTGTTGAACGCTGATATGATGTTCAATCTAGTCAGATGCTTGCAACTCATTATTTTATCAATGATCTCGTCTATCAGCAATAGAGAATATTTATTTCTTTTGAAAATGACATTTAGCTTTTGATAGTTTACGCAGAATCGAAGATCTTCATTTGCTTTGAGAGCGAATAGAATTGAAGAGAAATAAAGAGTCTGACTGAAAGTGATGAATTTCTTTAACAGATTCTCGTTCAGATACTTCTTTACTTTCAGAAGTTTGACAGAAAACATTTGTTAAAGATTGATCTAGAGCGAGTTATAAAGATGTCATTTAACTAATAGATAAATGCTAAGAAAGAAAGATAGTTACAGAAAAGAAGCTGATTACATATGTGTATTTCTCAGTCAACGCTAGACTTAATAGTGTTAGAGATCGATCTAAAGCGAGTCATAAAGATGTCATTTAACTAATAGATAAATGCTAAGAAAGAAAAGTATCTATAGAAAAAAACTCGACTTATATGTGTGTTTCTCAGCTCTGTGCTAGACTCGATTGAGTTAACATCTTACATATATGATACAGAGTTCTCATGACATCATCTATAAATCAGATTCTCGCTAGACTCAATTAGAATGAAATCAGACGAAGACTAGATGAAGAATAGACGAAGACTAGAATCGTAACAACATTCAATATGCTCGACAGCAAGAAAGCGTTGAATCACTAGTGAGCTCGATTTTATGATCGTAGAAGCAATGAGAAGATAGTTTATTCAATTGAGCTCGATCAAAAACATCTAGAAACTTGTGATATTTCAAGAGCAGCTTCGCTTTAATGTTTTCTAAGTTTTGAGTCATTTCATTGATTGAAGAGATGTTTAAAGCATTCAAATCGCACTGAGTATTGTACGCGATTTTTCTATTGATGTTTATCATGAATAGAGCAAAGACTTCGATCTTGTTCTTCTTTGAACAATTCAACAATGTTTTGAATGAAGCAACATTTATGCTTTGAATCGAGAATGACTTTTTCTGAGCAGTGATTGAAATGAATCATTTGAGCATCGTAGAGATTTTAGTCTGAGTGATTGAAGAAAGCGAAGTTGATCGCGATCAACTTGAATGCTTTGAATTGAGCGAGATTGAAAAAATCGAAATAGAAGTATTCAATTGATTCAAAAAAACAATGACGTCGTTTTGCATATTCAGTAATATTTCGTTTTTATTCATTCAGAACTTACTCAATATGACTTCATGATGATTAATATCAGCTATCAACATTGATACAGTCAATTTCTTATGACTTTTGATGATGAGATTGAGTAGAATTTTATGAGTGATTGTCTTCTTAAATATCTTTTCATCATAATCTCTTATTAGCTTCTCTTTTGTCAATGATATAAGTTGAATTTTCAGTTTCTTGCATACTTTATTGACTAGGTTGAAATGTATGATCATGTAGACGACTGAATCACTGTCTATTAGAAGACGAAGACTGAAAGATCGTTTCTGAAAGATGAGATGAGCATCAATTAGAAACGACTTTTCAAAGTAATTCTCTTTCGATAAAATTTCATTTAGTTTGCACAAAGATATAATCTCTATTTCTTTGATGACTTTTGAAGAGATAACTAGTTTTTTGAATCGAAATTCAAATCGAAATCGAAGCAATCATATTCTTTGTTCACTGCACTGATTTTAGTAGATCGATCAAGACACTTCTTAGAGCTATGATTTGATTTATGACATACAAAACAGCTTTCGACTAGAATGTCTGCTTCTTTGACGCTAGTTAAAATCACGTCGCGCGACTTTAGATGATCAGACTTCAAGTGATTGACTGATTGAGTGACAATAATCGCTTTATAAAAGATAGTCTTTGAAATATTATCGATACATTTAAGCTTGTTCTTGATCTCTTGAATGACTTGCTGATCATTATTCAAATGAATCAGATAGAAATGAATTTCTTTTAGAAAATCAGATTGAACTAGTTGATCTACTTAAATGAATCAAAGACGAAGATGTATTTTATCTTTCAGATCAATGATCAGTTGCTTTTCGTGATAGTCTAGATAGAAAGATAATCGTTGAAACTGAGTATAAAACTCGCTGAATTTCTTTGATTCTTGAATCAAGTTGTAGTATTTTCTACAAAAGTTGACTTTCTTATTCAAATCATCGAACAACTGAGCTAGCTCTTTCAAAACATCTTCGACAATTCTATAAAGATTGACACAATCACGTTCGCGTCTAGCTTGAGTGATCTCTGCTGCGTCATCGAATAATCTAGAATGTACATAGCTCAATTTGACTCGTTCATTAGAAAAAAGATCAACGTTGATCTCTAGTTTATTCTGAATTTTTTCGTATCAGTTCTTTCAAGTAGAGTTCTTTTCATCAGTAAACAGCGAAGAATCAGATATTTTTTGAGATCTAGAACGCTCAGAGTGAATAAAATCAGAAGAAGTATTTTCTTTAGTTTGAAGTCTTGTCTTCAACTTTTTGATTTCATCTTCTTGTTGTTTATTTAACTCGTAGAGTTGATCTATTTCTTTATCAAGAACTAGACTTCGAGTCTTTCAGATTTCGTAGAACACGAGAAATATTATCGTTTCAGCGAATAATTCGTCATCTTCATGAATGAATGACGCAGCACTTGATGATTTCGTTCGTGATTTCAATAAATCAACATCAGAGTTTTAAGAGAAACGAGTTCAAAATCTCTCAGAATGCTCTTCAGTAGACGAATGACTAGACATGATGAGATTTGTTTGAAAGAGAGTTGAATGAATGACGATGCTTGATGATTGAAGAAGAAAGATGTATGAGATGAGATTCAATCTTCAACAAAGAAAATGAGATTTGTTTATTGAGTGATTTGATTGATTCTCTAGCAAACAACAAAGATTCTTTATTGTTGAATCTATTGATTGATTTGATTCTTGAGCAATTCACGAAGATTCTTTATCATGATTCTCGTAATCGAGTGAACTTTGCATACTTAATGAGTGATAAGTAGTCTAGCAATTCAAACAGTCTTGTCGTTGATTCTATTCAACTCTCTAGTGTTGTTCTGTCTTTCGATTGTCATTGATCATCAGATAAATGAATTTCTTTAAACTCATTCTGTCTAGACAAGTATGTTGAATGAGTAATGAGATGAGTATCATGTGATTAACGAATTCTTAATATAATGTCAGAATCATGTCTAGATGATACAATCAATGAAGATCAGAATTGATAGTGCTTGATCTTTAGAAATAACTATAACTGAATATTAAAAATACAGAAGAAGATTGATACAAAAGCTTCTATTTATGTAATGTTCAAAGACTGTGTTAAACTCGAAAGAAATGTGTTTGTAACATGAAAAGAAAATGATGTAAATGAACAAGATGTTGATGAAAGAAAAGAGTGTTAAGAAAGAAAAAGAATGTTAAGTTATATCTGAGTCAAATCTAAGTCAGATCTAGATCAGATCTCGACTAGATCATTGACTAGCTCTAATCAATCTTGATATGCTCATAACACTTCTAGTTGTTTCGCTCTCTTTTTGTGATCATCTTGTATGAAAAGTCAATGTTCATTGAGTTGTAAAGTCAAGTTTTGCTGACTTCGAAGCTTGTTCAGCATATTGATGACTTTGCTGAGTTGATTGCTGACTCAATGAAACAGTTGTTCTTCAATGTTTATGTTTCATGCAATGACAGCTTTCTCAGCTTCAACTGAAGCATTGATGAGTAGAAGTGAAACTCTTCTACTGACAATGCTTCTGAGCAGATGAGTTGTTCAAAACTCAACTGAGTTGATGTCATGTATCATGATGAAAGAAGATAGAAGTTGTTGAAATAAAAGTAGATGAAAGATTGATGTTTTGAATTGATGTTTTTTGATGAGTGAAAATTCAAAGAATTTCTTGCAAATAGAATGATGAAAATGAGTGTAGAATCAAAGAATTTCTTGCGATCTAAAATGATGATGATGCAAATTTGAAGAATTTCTTGCAAATTTTTCTTACTGAATAGATTGTTTCGTATCATTTATTCATCGATAGCAGAGTAGTTGATGAGCATTTATCTAATGTTAAAGATCTGTCTAGAGTGAGTCAGATAGAGATGTCATTTAACTAGAAGATAAATGCTAAGAAAGAAAGATAGTTACAGAAAAGAAGCTGACTACATATGTATGTTTCTCAGTCAACGCTAGACTCAATAAAGACTAGTCAAGATGACGAAGCGAGAATAAATCTGACAAGATTAAAAGACTGAGTCTAACAAGACTAGAATCATGACAAATAGTTCTGAATCAGTTAAAGAAATAAATGATCGTTTTCAGACTATACTGATCTCAAATCAAATAAATGTTTTATCAATTGAGTTTGAAATTGAATCTGAATACAAGATTAATCTCTATCAACACGTATGTTTAGTCAATCAGAAGAATGAACTATGCAATGAATATCAACAAGCTATGAACAAAGATGAACTGAAGCTTCATGACATGAAGCTAAAGAACTGTCAAATTATTAACAACATTTTATTCAAAAAAAGTTTACTCTGAATGCTGAAACAAATGCATACAAAATTGCTTCAAAAAATTCATGATCAATCATTAATCTTGCACTCTGACATTAAACGAATGATTGATCTAGTTCAATGCTTCTACTATTGATCAGATCATTAAGTAACTATTCAACAATACATTTGAAACTGTCATGTTTATCAGCGAAGCAAAGCATCTCAAGATGATATAAATGATTTGCTTCAGTCTTTATCAATTTCTCAGCAGCGTTGACAAGATATAGTTATGAACTTCATCACTGAGCTATCTTTATTGAAAAACTATAACATCATTTGCACAATCATATGTCATCTCTTCAAAGAACATCACTATGTTTTCTGTCATTGAAAAAACAATGACATCTCAATCAAAGAAACAGTATGAATCATGTTATGAAACATTTATTGACTTCATGATCTACTCAGTTCTATCATTTTGAATAGAGACTCTCAGTTCATATCAATCATGTGACAAAGTCTTTGTAAATGATTAAAGATCAAAGTCAATTTATTAACAGTTTATCATTCAGAAATTGATGATCAGTTGAAACAAGTTAATTAAAATGTTGAACGCAAACTTCAAATATACTGCAATTACATGCAGAATAACTGAGCTAAATGACTTTCAATGATGAAATTCAGTGATAATTTCAATACATTCTTGATTATCTTAATGATTTCTTTCTACTTCAATAAAAACTTTCACTTTCGAATGAGTTTCAATTCAGATACGACTGATTATAAAATGACTCATCAATGTATTAAAACTAGAAAGATTGATGACATTGTTACTTGAATGAATGAACTTCTTATCTTCAATCATCAACAATTGAAAAAAATCAAGCAGATCATTGAAGCTCAAATGAACAAGCATAAATGAGATGTCATTTATGAAGTAGATGATCAAGTTTGATTAGTCTTCAAAAACATCAAAATCATTAAATCTGTCATGATTCTAGTTTTGTCAGACTCAATCTTCTAATCTTGTCAGATTTATTCTTGCTTCATCATCTTGACTAGTCTTTATTGAATCTAGCGTCGACTGAGAAATACACATATGTAATCAGCTTCTTTTCTGTAGCTATCTTTCTTTCTTAGCATTTATCTTCTAGTTAAATGACATCTCTATCTGACTCGCTCTAAACAGATCTTTAACATTAAATAAATGCTCATCATTTACTATTCTGCTATCAATGAATAAATGATATGAAACAATCTATTCTGTAAGAAAAATTTGCAAGAGATTCTTCAAATTTGCATCATCATCATTTTAGATTGCAAGAAATTCTTCGATTCTACATTCATTTTCATCATTTTATTTGCAAGAAATTCTTTGAATAAAGCACTCAATTATTATCTGAAATTCACAAGAAATTCTTTGAATTTTCACTCATCAAAAAATATTAATTCAAAACATCAATCTTTCATTCACTCTTATTTCAACAACTTCTATCTTCTCTCATCATGACATGTGATGTCAAGTCAGTTGAGTTTCAAACAATTCGTCTGCTTAAAAGCACTGTCAGTAGAAGAGTTTCACTTCTACTCATTGATGCTTCAGTCGAAGCTGAGAAAGCTGTCATTGCATGAAACATAAACATCAAGAAACAACTGCTTCATCGAGTCAGCAATCAACTTGACGAAGTCATCAATATGCTGAACGAGCTTTGAAGTTAGCAAGACTTGACTTTACAACTCAATGAACATTGACTTCTTGTACAAGAAAATCACAAAAAGAGAGCGAAACAACTAGAAGTTGCTTTTGATAAAAACAATGAGCTAGAGAAAAAGATCAGTCAGTTACAAGATGAGCGATTGAACTTCAGAGCGAAACAATGTCAAGCTGATCAATCTATGACTCGTCAAGATACTCAATCAGCTGAACAACAAGTCAATCAGAAAGAAGCTTCTACAATCTCAGTTTTAATTCATTGCTCTGAAGTTGAATGAAGCTCAACTTTTGAAGCTCACTTTCAACGAGAATCTTCTACTCTATCTGATAATGAAAATGATCATCACAAGTTCATCAAGCTTTTGAATTCACTCATCTTCATTGAAACAGATGATTCTATCTGAGAAACATGAAACATCAAAATAGCTGACAAGCTCAATGTCAACGCGAATCATTATTCTACTGAAAAGATTCATATTGTCTATGTGATTTTCAGACTAGAAGATGATGCTGATCAGCAAATTTATGCAAAGCATCATGTTGATGCTTTCTCATTCTATCAATCACTATCAGAGTTACTGAAACATCTGAAAGAAATTTATGAAGATCAGAATCTGATTCGAAAGTGTCATCACAAGTACATTGCTCTGAAGCAGCTCAACAAGTCTTTCAGCTCTTTCTATTCAGAATTCACTAGAATATTCAGCTTTCTGAACTACAACGATATCACTCTGATGAACGATATTCAGAATAAAATCAACAATCGTCTTCAGAACGCGTTGTCAGTTTGCCTTATAGAGTTTAGCTCACTTGATAAGCTCAAGATCTTTCTTCAAGATGTGAATAACAAACAACAAGTCAATTATCAGCTACGTGATGAGCAATGAACAGTCAAATTGATAGCAGCTTCGAAAAAACGTTTTGTTTCTTTGTTGACATCAGCTTCAACTACTAGCTATGTTCAACTCACTACTTTTTTCACTTTCGAATCTGAATGATCAAGAATGTCAATCATCTGCTTCAACTGCAAAGTATTGAGTCATCTTTCAAAGAATTGTTCTCAGCTGAAGACTAGTACTTTGACATCTTGTGCATTCATTTCTCGTCTCAATGAGATCATCATGTTGAAAGAAGAGAAGAAATTATTTACAAAGAAATCGAAGAATGAGACAAAAAACTAGTGACTTTCATCAAAGACGTGATGAAAGATGTGTTAATTTCTTCAACAACGAGCAGCTTAAATGACTTTTTTGCTTCAAAATCTTTGACTATTGAATGTGTACTATCTAGCAATGAAATTAATTACTCATTAAAGTCATTGATTAACACTGAAGCAGCTGACTATTCGTTCATTGATGAATTAATCGCGCAGAATGTTTGTGATCATTTGCAAATTGAATCATTATCTTTAATCAAGCTCAAGTCAATAAGAAAATTCGATGATCATTATGTAAAAAAGCTCATTACTTATGCAATTTATTCAAATCTGACTGTTCAAGATCATATGAAACGTTTCGTCTTTATGCTGATTACTCAATTGAATCAGCATCAGATGATTCTCGAAAAAACATGAATAAATAAGATCAAGATAACGATTGATATGAGAAACGATCATCTTCAATTTTCTGATTCAACGACTCATATTGATGCTAGCTTGATCTTTCTTTCTGTCATCAAGAAAATCGCGATAGAACAGAAGAGTTCAACTTCTACTTAAATACTAAAGAGATTTATCTCTTCTGTTGTCACTCGACTCAGCGAGAAGTCATCTTCATTCAAAATCATGAAATCATTTAATTCAATCAACTTCGCTTTATCTTTCAATTCAATGAACATAACAATGATAGAAGCTGCAGCATATAAATCACTAGTCAAATGATTGAATGTGACTACTTTCGCAATCATCATCACGAAAATCGATCGACTTCTAAAAACAGCTAGAAATAAACTTGAAGATGTAGATCTACAAGAGCTTTCACATGAAGAGATCTTGAAAGAAGTCAAAGCTAAGCTTTCTTTGAAATATCATGACTATCTGAACGTGTTTGATCGAGCTATGACTGATCAACTACTCTCTCATCGTTTCTGTGATCACAAAATTGAGTTGACAGATAAGAGAATATTTTCTTGAAGTTGTCTCTATCATATGTCTGATTACAAGCTTCAAAAAATGAAGAATTATCTGATTAAACATTTGAATAAGAGCTTTATATCTTTTAGCTCAATCTCATACGCTTTGCTCATACTATTCATTGAAAAGAAAGATGATAGTCTGCATTTCTGCGTCGATTATAAAAAGCTCAATGCTTTGATCAAACGAGATTGCTACTCTCTACTTTTAATAGACGAAACTCTCGCTTGTATTCAAGATAGCAAGTATCTGACTCGATTGAATATAATAGTTGTCTTCAACAAACTACGCATGCATTCAAGTAGCGAAGATTTGACTATCTTTATTATCTTTTTTGACTTCTACAAATATCACGTGATGTCTTTTGAATTAATCAATGACTCGACTTTCTATCAACATTATATGAACGATGTGCTGTTTAATTATCTACATCAGTTTTGTCAGATTTATCTAGATGACATTATCATCTACAGCAAAACACTGAAGAAACATAAGCGACATGTATGATTGATTCTACATAGACTACAAGAGACTGATCTTCAGATGAATATAAACAAGTGCAAGTTTCATGTTCAGAAGATCTTCTTTTCAAAACTATTGCTATTCATTGAAGAACTAAAGATGAATTTCAGAAAAGTATAAGCAGTAGTTGAATGATCTACTTCTACAAATCTCACTCAGATGCAGTTCTTCGTCGACTTCTGCAACTTCTATCGACGTTTTATAAAGAACTTTTCGAAGATTGTTCATTCTCTGATTCAACTAACTCAAAAAGAGATGATATTTGAATGAAATCAAGCTTGTCAAATGATCTTTGATCATATGAAGAAATGAATGATTGAAGTCTTTATTCTTCATCATTTTGATCAGAATAGAAAAACTATTCTTGAAATAAACTCATTCAACTACGTCAACGATGACATACTTTCTCAGTACGACGACGAAGAAACATTGCATTCAATGATCTACTACAGCAAGAATCTGAGCTTCGCTGAGTGCAATTACGAGATTTATGACAAGAAACTACTAACAATCATTCATGTCTTCAAGCATTGATGATCTGAGCTGAAATTAACTGAGTTACTCATCAAGATATTCACTGATTATCAAGCTTTAACATCATTAATGAAAGATAAAGAGCTAAGTAGACGTTAAATGCGCTGAGTACAAAAGCTTGTCGACTTCAACTTCAAAATCATGTATCGCTCAGACAAATAAAACATCAAAGTCGATGCATTGACTCGTTGAGTCAATTCAGTTTCTAGAAGCTCAGAAGATGAGTGTGTTCACTATCAATGAATCACTATTCTGACTTTGAATTGAATGAAAATTGCTGATCTAAAGAAGAACATTGAGAAATCAATTTATAAACAGATTCTTGAGATTAATGAGATCGACGAGAATTGTACGCTACTTCGCGAAGCAATAGCAAGAGACGAGACACAATATGAAGATATCAAATTGAAGAATTGTTGAACTCAGAATAAAATCTTGTATCATGATAGTCAGCTATGAGTCTCGTTCAACGAGCTTCTACAAATGAATCTGATTCGTGAGATACATGATCAATCATCAGTTAATCATTCTAATATTCTTAGAACTGTAAAGATCATAAAGTGAAACTACTATTGATCATTCATGCGAAAAACGATAGATCGATATATTCAAAACTGCTATATCTGTCAATGTTCAAAGACATCTAGAGATAAATCAAACGACTTGCTTTAATCTCTATTAATATCTGAACAGCAATGACAAGACATAGCAATGAACTTCATTATCAGTCTATTTGATTCAAGCAAGTACAATGCTATTCTGACAATCATCTGCAGATTATCAAAAGAAAGACATTATATTTCTTGCATCACTGAGAATGAAGATATCACTGTTGAAAAGACAGCTGAAATGCTGATTCAATGAGTATATTGAACTCATGATCTATCAAGCTTCATAGTATCTGATCGAGATTCGCAATTTATCTTCATTTTATGAAAGTCGCTTTGCAAAAGACTAGACATTAATCTTCAACTCTTTACAGTTTATCACTTTCAGATCGATGATCAAAGTGAATGAGTCAATCAGAATGTTGAAAGATATTTTCGATTCTTCTGTTCATATATGCAAGATGACTGATCTAAGTGACTACTCATGATCGAGTTTGTTGACAATAACGTCTTGTTCTCAGTCATCTTCTTGATCTTCTTCTTTATGAACAAGAACTTTCATTCTCATATGAGCTTCGACTCTGACATCATCGAGTATGAAAGCACTCGTGAACGCTTGCAGATTAATCAAGTCAAGAATATATCTGAACAAATGAACAAGACATTGATCTTCGCTCATGAAACTCTGATCAAAACATGAGAACAAATGATGAATCAAGCTAACAAGCATAAAAAGAAGATCAATTATAAGATTGAATCAAAGATGTTTTTGAATGAACGAAACATCATTACAGCAAGATCTTTCAGAAAGCTAAACGACAAAATGCTCGATTTCTTCATCAATTTAAATTTCATCAACTCGTCATACAAGCTGAAATTATCAGAGACTATGCATGTTCATGATGTATTTCACTCTGATCTGCTTCATCTTGTCATCGACGATCTCTTGCCTGATCAAAAGAACGCGTCTCTCGAGTCAATAGTGATAAACGACGAAGATGAATGAAAAATCGACGATATATTGAATTTTCGTCGATATCGAAGATGACTTCAGTATAAAGTCAAATGAAATGACTATGACAATGATCTTAATTGATACAACGCTGATGATGACGAATTTATGAATGCTCAGAAAATAGTTGATGATTTTCATATTTGATATTCAAACAAATCACGCTAGAAGTGCTTTCAACTATTCAGTCAATCAACAGAATCGAGCAGAAAATACATTCATGCAAACATGAATCATTGAAGAGAGAGAGTAATGTCACGATTCTAGTCTTGTCAGACTCAGTCTTCTAGTCTTGTCAGATTTATTCTCGCTTCGTCATTTTGACTAGTCTTTATTGAGTCTAGCGTCGACTGAGAAACACACATATGTAGTCAGCTTCTTTTCTGTAGCTATCTTTCTTTCTTAGCATTTATCTTCTAGTTAAATGACATCTCTATCTGACTCATTCTAGACAGATCTCTAACAAAATCATGCAAAGATTTGAAAAACAAGCAGCTCAATTTCTATTCAATCACAGTCAAAGTTGAAATCTTCTATCGTCTTCAACTATCTAGAAGCATGAAGCATATACATTCAGTGTTCAGCTCAAAGTATTTACAATCTTCATCAAATGATTTTCTATTGAAACAACATTCTGAACTCTTTAAATCAATGATCATTGAAAAGAATGAAGAGCATTGAAAAGTAAATAATATATTGAACTTCAAATGATATAAAGAAAGATTACAATACAAGATTAAATGAATCGAGATAAATCATGATGACGAATAATACTATGTCAATAAAGAAAAATTCAATGACTTGAAGAAAGTTCTGAATGAATTTCACAAGCTATACTCAAATAAGTTGCATTAAATTGAAAACATGATGAATTTTTTTTGCTTTTATTTCTTTTCTATTCATGCAAACATGAATGTTTGAAGAGAAAAATAATGTTATGAACATGTTTGAATTGATCAGAGTTCAGATCTAACTCTAATCAATTTGATTAAAGCAAGTCATGATGCTATGTCTTAGTTTGAATCTAGCACATCTCTTCGAGTCATTCTCAGCACTTCTTCTCGTTGTTCAACACTTTCTTTATTCATTTCTTTCATCATTCTTTTAAACAAACACATCTGATATATTACATCACATTTGTATCTGTTATGAGTTTGCATAAAGCGAATCATATGAGTGTATTCTAACTAGAAGTTCAAAGCTGAAGAAGAAAGAAGATGCAACACGTCATGAGTTTTACTCACAAAGACACGCTAGATCGCTAGCGTGTCAACATCAGTTTTATACTAGTCTATGATAGTCTGACATGATTTATGTTAGACTAATTCGAAGTGCACGATTGCAACATTACTCTCTTTCTTCATCTAGCAATGTTCTCATTACTGCAGTTCAATCAATCTTTCTTAAGTTGATTTCTATCTTGACTTGTTTGAATATCATTCATGAAAGTCATTTACAATCTTCAAGCATTCTTTGAATTTACTTTCATCGACGTTGTATCAATGCAGATCGACGTCGTATTCTTTTCAATTGACACGATATTGTAGTTATTTATCTCGTTCATAGTGTCTGAAGTTCAGTATGTTCTTCATCTTTCATTCATCTTCGTTGTCGATCACTATAGAGTCAGACGATTCATTTCGTTGTTTGTTCAGAGAGTTTTTTGAATCTAGTCGCAGCAGATTTGATGCAAACTTCAAATGTATCTTTATAGTTGATGATAGTTTCAGTCGATATACATGTTCAATCTCGATCAGAATCTTGAAGAGTTCTAGCATTTTATCGTTTAGCTTCTTTGATGATCGTAAGATCATTATGTTTCTAGAATTCAGAAACATCATGTCATTTATCTTGTAGATCATTTTCTTTCAATGCTTGTCAATCTGTTTCTTCATTGTGACTCTGACTTTTGTCAAGACTTGTTTGATCAATGCTAGTGATCATTTCATGTGTTCGAATATATTCTTTGCTTTGTCTGCTTCAATTCTAGCTCGAGTGATCTCATATTCAATTGAGTTCGAATCGAAGCTCATATGAGAGTGAAAGCTCTTATTAAAAAAGAACGTTGACTGTTCAATTGATGACGAAATAGCATTGTTATCAACGAATTCAATCATGAATAATCAGGTGAATCAATCATCTTGCATATATGAGCAGTAGCTTCGTAGATATCGTTTCACATTCTAATTTACTCTTTCTGTTTGATCATTGATTTGCAAATGATAGTCTATGAATAGTTTTATCTTGATGTCGAGTCTCAGACATAGAGACTTTCAGACAATCGATATGAATTGTGAATCACGATCAAACACTATTGATCTGAGTAGTTCATGAATTCTGAAGACTCATATCAACAGTAGCTTGACTGTTTGTTCTGCAAAGATTTCTTCGTCATCTGATCAACACGATATATAATGTCGTTTCTTAGACAATCGATCTATGACTGTCAGAATCGCGTTGTTTTCATCACTTTCTGATAGATCAATAATGAAGTCTAATGATATGTTCTGTCATCACTGCTCTGATATGAGCAATGACTTCAGCAGTTCATTGATTCAATCTTGCAATGCTTTTGATTTACGATAAACGTAACAGTTTTGAATGTAGCGCTTGATCGTCGTTCTCATCTTTGATCAGCAATATAATCATCTCAGCAAGTTCAACGTTCAATTCATGTCAGAATGATCATTGATCAAAAGATCATGTGCTTCTCTTATCAATTGAGTGATCATTGATTGAGAAACTCATAGTCTATCATCTTTTCAGAATACTTCATCAAGTACTTTGCAATTGTCTAGATCAATATCTTGACAAGTTCTTCTGTTTTGTTTCATGATTATTTGAATATCAAAGCACAGTTGATTCATTCAATTTTCGACTATAATTTGATTCTGAATAGAAATCATCTCTTCGATCAAATTTTTGTTAGCATTCAATTCATGTTTCAAATCTGAGTCAAATGCTGAGTCAGATCTTGCTCAGCTTTCTGATCATCTTCTTGATCAGCTTTTATTGACTGCAGTTCAAATCTGTCTTCTGACAATAGCATCTGATGCTGATATAGCTTTCGATCATCATTTGCTTCAACTGACTTGACGTCTGACATTCTGATCAGCACGTCGACTTTCAGATTTTGTTTTCTCGACTGATATATGATCTTGAAGTTATATTCAAATAACTTCTCAGTTCATTTAGTCTGTCGTCTGATCAGTTCTTTGATCGTCATGAAGTACTTCAAATTCAGATGATCGATGAAGATCTTAATCAAAATATCTGTACATTTCAATTCAGAGCATCAATGCTTCAAGCAGCGAATAATGATCAGCAGTTTCTTGTCATAGATCTCGTAGTTGCATTCTACGAAAATCATGTTCTTGCTGTAAAAGATCATTGAATGTAGAATGTCTTCATCGTCATATTGAGACAATACTTCGTCGTTCACGTAGTTCAAGAAGTTCATTTTCAGAATAGCTTCTCTGATTGAGTTGAAATGCTTCAGAACAAGAACTGTTGTCATCTGTTACTTTAGTTCTTCAAAGATCATCTGACAGATCTCTGTTCATTCAAAGAAGTGATCTTTTCAAGTCAACTTTATCATGAATCAAATGATCTTTGAGAAGTTCTTTATGAATCATCGATAGAAGTTGCAGAAGTCAATGAAGATCTGCACATGAATCAACAATCGAGACACTTTTCAGCTTCGAATCACATCTACTTTTCTAGAATTCATTCGCAGATCATTGATGAATATCAGTAGTTCAAGAAACGAGATTTTCTGAACTTTGAATTCGCACATGTCAATGTTTATCTGCAAGTCGACTTCGCGAAGCTTGTCTAGCACTTCTTTCACATGAGTTCTATGTTCTTTCAAGATCTTACTATAGATGAGAATATCATTCAAGTATGTCTGACAGAACTTGTGCAGACAGTCAAACAACACATCGTTGATATAGTGCTGAAAAGACGCAAGTTCATTGATTAATTCAAAGAGCATTACTTTATACTTGTAGACATTGAAGAAAGTAACAAAAGTAGTCAAATTCTCGCTTTTTGAACTCATGCACAGTTTATTGAACGTGATGATAATGTTGAGTCAAGTCAGATACTTACTGTCTTGAATTCAAGCTAGTACTTCGTTTATCAAGAGTATTGAATAACGATCTCTTTTGATCAGAGCATTCAGTTTTTGATAATTCACGCAAAAGCAAAGACTATCATCTTTCTTTTCAACAAATAGTATTGACGAAGCAAAGAGAGCTTTGCTGAGAGTAATGAACTTCTTCTTCAAGTTCTCTTCTAGATACTTCTTGATTTTCTGCAACTTGTGATTCAACATGAAATACAATCGACTTCTAGAAGATTGACTCTCATCTTCTAATTCAATCTTATAATCATATGATCGATGTAAGAATAACTGCGTTGTCTTTTCTTTATCAAAAACATTCAGAAAGTCATAAGAAACTATTAAAAGCTTCTTTTTCAGTTCATTTAATGACATGACAGAGATTATTTCATTCAGTTTCGCGAAATCTTCAACTGAGCTAAGCGCTTTGTTGATTTCACTAATGATCAAGAAGAAGATCTTGATCTTCTTATTCTTGACTAGAGTTTGATACATAGCGACTTTGATCATGACAATATTGACGAGTCTCTTTGTCTCAGTTGACTAAAATGAGCGAAGTTGATCAAAGTCAACTTGAGTGCTTTGCTTTGCTATGAGAGCAGATTCAATGAATCTATTCACTGATTTCTGATTCATGAATCTCTTCAAGATGATCGTTGATGTAACAATTAAGTTTAAGTTCTTTTGTTTCATTTTGCAGATCTTGTTTGATTCAAATTTGTGAAATGCTGATTGACTGCTTGCTTTTGAAATAACAGATTTTGATGTTCAAATCTTTAATGATGATATTAATCAATCATTTGCAGAATCTATTAACATTTGATTTCTTTTCAATCAGAAGTTTTCAATGATTATCTTGTGTTGATCTAGACGAGTTATTAATAGAAGCATCATTTCATTCTTGTGTTCTTGTATCATGATCAATGTATACAGAGCGTGTGTAATTGACTTTCGATCAGAGATTTCATCATACGATCAAATCAACTTTGATTTTGACAGCGATATTGACTGAATATCAAAGCGTTCACATAGCTCTGACATCAAAGATTCATCAATGAAAGTCATGTCAATGACTTCAGTATTTATCAGAGTGAAAGATCTGAATATCTTTTCTAGATTACTCAAGATGATGTCAACAGTGAACGACTTGAAATCAAATGAGTCATCAGACATGCTGATGAAGCAGAATATGAGTATATCGCTCTCAGTCACTACTTTGACGAGAACAAGTTGTTTTTCAAATTCACTGCAATTTCGTGCATCTGAGCTGATTTAAGACAGTTGCATGCTCTATGTTTTGACTTTTTGCATTTGAAGCAGAGTTCTTTTTTAAACAACTTCTCTCTAGCAGAATCAACGTTCAATATTCTGAGTTTCTTTCATGCAAAGATTGAAGCTGAGATCGCAGTAGTGATCATCATCGAGATGCTAGCGATAGAACGAGCGACTTGAGTCGTTGATGTCTTGAAGACTGATCGAGCATTCAATTTTGTCAATCGAACGTCGACTTGCATGCAGATGTTGACGAATTCATTCAAATTCATAGTTCGTTTGTTGATCATGACTCACTGAAGATCTGAGCTAATCTTATGCTGAAGATCATCTAGTAAAGTTTCGTTATTGTATTCTAGTTTCACACTAAGTCTCTGAAATTTCATTCAAAATTCATGAAAGAAGATCTTGTTTTGATACAGCTTCAAGAACTGTCGTTGAGTCGTGTGATGTTGATTGAGATCGTTGTACATCTTATTTATGATCGACAGTATCTCTTCTGCTTCAAGAAACGAGTTCGTGATCATGTTTTTCATTCTAAGTGCTATGTATTTGATTGTCGTTTCACTGACTCGACTTTTCACATATGCAATCTTCATTTCTTTGATAGAAAAATGATTCTTGTTCATCTTCAGCTTGTTTCGCATTCAAGACAATCAATTATTCACATTCTGCTTCGAATCTTCAAACAGAGACGAGTCAGATAGCTTGATTGACTTCGAGAATCAATCTTTCGAAATCAAAGTGCTTAGTCGACTTGATGTTGCTTCTAAATGACGTATAATCACGTTTTTTTTCTTCATCTCTTTCTATAAATGCGTTCAAACAGTGTTCAATGTTGTCTGCGTAGCTTTCAACTCGATGTTGATAGCTTTCAATTCAACGTTAATCTTGTTGATGTCATTCAACATCTGAATCATGTCATTGTGAGTCTCGATTTCGATGTCATGCTGTTGACATATGTACTTGATAAAGACAACGAGATTATCTGCTTCATGAGTGCTTATTCAAGCATTCAATTCAGTGCTGATGCTGATCTTGATCATTTTATGATTGAAGAGCAACACGTTCATGTTCTTTTCTTTGATATTTGACAACGCATTCGTGTCTTCTTCTTCTGATGCTGTTTAATTCTGTGATAGAAGTGATTCTCTTTCAGCATTTCAAGTTTCATAGCGAGTCGTGCTCACTGATTCTGATTCTAATTTTGTGCTTCTAGTCATTGTGTGAGTAGAAAATTGCTGATCAAGATTCAACTGAAATTTCTGATTTCAGTTTTAGAACAACGCGTTCGTGTTCTTCTGTTCTGACGACGAGCTCAGTAAAGAGTTAGTCTAGAGCAACACGTTCGTGTTCTTCTGTTCTGTTCTAGAAATTTCTTGATTTCTAATGAGTCTTCTGAACTCAATTTTCTGATTTCAATTCTGATTCAAGTTTGAGTGATGTAGCTTGTTTTTATATCGTCTACATGTTGATAGCAAGACTAATGAGCTTTGAACTAATGTTATGAGTTTGCATAGAATGAATCATATAAGTGTATTCTAACTAGAAGTTCAAAGTCGAAGAAGAAAGAAGATGCAACACGTCGTGAGTTTTACTCACGAAGACACGCTAGATCGCTAGCGTGTCAACATCAGCTCTATACTAGTCTATGACAGTCTGACATGATCTATGTTAGACTAACTCAAAGTGCACGATCGCAACAGTATTGAATCTAGCGCAGTCTCAAGTCATTATTTATAGAAGAGCTTGCACTCTTTCTCTTTTATATTCTTAATGTCTTGTTATAGTTATCTTTAAAGAGCAATACATACATATCAGTCTTAAGTCTTTTTAATTGAATGATCTAAACATGATCTCAATACACATCAAGAGATAAACGTCAGAAGCAGCGTGATCAAGATCAAAGTCAAAGAAGTCAACAAGAGCATAGACATAGTTTGCATGAATGCAATCACTGAGATCACTAGCTAACTCAATCTGCTGACAATATTTATGATTGATGATTTAATCAATTCTAGAATGTTTAAATCAACGAAGTACAAAAGATCAAAGTTGAGTCTTGAACAAAATTTTCATCAAATCTGACAAATATTAGAAAGATGAATCTCTTGAACTCGACGAGATTGTAAAAGTTCAGATCATTGATTCAAGCTTTAATGATCTTTTCATTCAACAGCTTCTTTCGCTTGATCAATTTCTTGAAAATGACGAGCTATCTAACGAAAAACACTCGTTCAAATTGCAAAAAACGTTCGCTCAAATCTACAGTGAATTCAAATCTTGACAGTTAAAGAACTCAGACTTGACTTTAAATACTATGCTGTCAAGAACAATTTGAATTCTTGCGTTCACAACACAATTGCAAAAGCTGAAGAAAGTTTTCTTTTTAAAGAAGAAAAGTTCTGAGCTAGAATTCTAGACAAATACAATGATCACTTTGAAATGTTCAAGCTTCAGACAAATATGTTGCATTGATAATTTGACAAGTAAAATCTTAAGTTGCAATCAAGATCATTCTCATTTGCGAAAGAAGAACTTCTTGAGACAGAAAAGCATTTTTTTCTATTTTGCTTAAATATGATGAAGAGATTCAAAATTGAGTTTTGTTGATCTCTTCATTATCAGAATCAAGTTGAAGATATTACTTGAAATTTTCTTTAAAAGAAACAATTCATTGACTCTAATCACATATAATTATGATTGCACAACGCGTTGAATCAAAACAGTCTGACTCAGAAACAAGAAGACGTTGCTGAATCAGAACTCAGAAAATCTCAAGCTTTCATCAATTTCTTCTCAAGCTTATTCTGAAGAACAAGAATGTCATGAACTGAATCTACGTTTAAGCTTTCAGCATATCACTCATTTATTGCAAAAGTTGAAAAATATTACAAGTTTAAGCTATGTGAGATATTCATTGCAAAAAGATGAAAGCTTATGAATATTAATGATTCAAAGTGATGAAGCAAGAATAGTTGAATAAACTGAATTTACGTCTAAACTTTCAGCATATCATTCATCTTTTGCAAAAGTCGAAAAATATTACAAGTTTAAGCTATGTGAGATATCTAAATAGTGATAAACAAGAGCAATGCTATGAGATATTTAAATAGCTGCAAACAACAGCAATGCTATGAAATATTCTCTCAAGTGCTAAAGCAAATGTCTCAATATCATGTCGTGCAATATTATCAGTTAAGTATCACAAGTCAAAGTCAACTCATATTTACTCTTGATCATGTCATAAGTCAAAGATCAGAAGTCATAGTTAACAAATCATACACAATCAACTCAGTTCAGAAACACGTAGTCATTATCATCATTCAACTTGAGAGAAGAGAATCATCATGACTATGAGTGACACAACACTGTGAGTACAGACAACACAGTAACTACAAGTGACTTAAAGCAGAATACACATATCAGTATGATTACAGCGTGAGTATGAAGCATGATACAAGAAGCAGAATACAAGAAGCAAAATACACTTCTTGCTCAGATATTTTGCTCGACTCAGATTTGAGCAAGAAGATTCTCAAGTCAACAAGTGTTGACAGAGCAAATAGATCTGAGCAAGATCTAAGCAAGATCTGAGTAAGATATTTGAGTAAAATCTAAGTAAGATCTGAGTAAGATACTTGAGCAAGATCTGAGCAAGATTTGAGTAAGATTTGAGCAAGATTTAAGCAAAATATCTGAGTAAGAAGATTCTCAAGTCAACAAGTGTTAACAAAGCAAATAGATCTAAGTAAAATCTGAGCAAGAAAGTGTAGATGAGATTCAAGTAATTGAACAGAAGTAAGATCAAAGCAGAAAGAATTAATCAAGATTTGCACAAGAACAGAAGCTTTCAACATATAATAAACAAATCAATGAGTCACGACTGCTTCAAGTTACATCAATCACAATTATTGAACATTAACGTAACAAAGCGACAGTTCTTTCTGTTTACTTGTAACTCTCTATGTTTGTTACAAATAATTATGTCAAAGATAATTAAATATTTTGATGTGATGCACAAAGTAACTAAATAAATAATAGATCGTTGATTGCATCAATTGCGTCAAATTTTAAAGCTTCTGCTAAAATGCAAGTCGCACATTTGTCGATGTACAACGATACTCAACTTCATCATGTCTCGACCAGTTATTTCTCTTGAAGATCACAAGAAAAGAATTCTTGAACTATTTCATAATGATGTCAAGATATCAGATATTCATCAAATTCTACAAGATGAATATCATGTCAACATAACTTAACAAACTCTGCACAATCAACTTCGCACATGATAGATAATCAAGAATACTCAAGCAAACACAAGTGATGAGTTTTATGATTGAATCAGAGAACTCTATCTACTTCATCTGTCTGACAAGAATATACTTTGAATTCTTGAGAATGAAGATTCTAAAATCACATGATTCTTTCTCATATGCATACAAAAGAAGCTGAGATTGAAGAATTGTGTTGATTTGATTGATAAAAAGATAGCAGATACAGAAATGCTGTCTATTGTAGAAGTTGAACTTCAAAAGAAAATTATTGAGAGTTATGAGTGAGATATGCTTCATGCTCATTTCTGAAAGCAAGATCATCTAATATCATGATCACTCACGTCTTCAACATGTTGTCTTGCTTTACTAACACATTATAGCACTTAACTTTACGATTTGATTAAAATCTTGAACTCTGATGATGTTGCTCAATGAAGATATGACTTGCAATGAACTCAAGATGAATACATTGTTTCAGATTTCAACTTCATATAATCAATCAACAATTATTGCAAACTGAACATGTTTGAATTCAAGATATATGAAGTCATTGATGCATACTTTCAATATATTGTCTGAATCTATGTTGAAATATCATCTCATATCAGTATAAGCTGTCTTTGACAGTTTCTAGATTCAACAAAAGAGATAGACAAGATTTCAAGAGTTATAAAATTTAATCAAGAAGTGAAAACAGACTTACTTGCTGTTGCATATCATCATCTTCGTCAAGATCATGAATTGAATATTCTCTTCAAAAACTGCTTTTTTTACGAAATGAGCATTAAGAATCAATGTATTGAGTCTTGATGAAATCAGCTAAATAAAACGTTGATTTATCGCTGACGTGTATGTTATTTACTTAACAGCAATTCATCTTCATACTAATATGAGCATAGATATACTTTCACAATCTTTATGAAGAAAACAGCTTCGACTCTAAATCATCAGCAGATCACATTTGTCTTCATGCTATCTACATGCTCATACTACATTGAAAAGTGTATTCATATGTTAGAAGTTGAAACTATCATAAGATTCGTTGACAAAAGAATCAACTCAACTGTGTTTCAGATCAATCATAAATTCTCTATCATTATTCAGAACAGATCTTAGATCTAGCTCTTTAACTTAATTCAACTTTGCTTGATGAGTTGTCAATAAATGTAAAAAGATATGATATGTTCTTGTTTTGATATGCTTGATTTATCATGCTAATGAATGATAGTGATTGATGAGTATTTATCTGTTAATGTTCTTGATTAATGTTTGAAAGTTATGACTGATTTTCATATTGATACAAAGCAGCTGAACGTTAACTTTGAGAAGAAATTTGCACATTGTAATTAATTGCACTATCAGAGATATCTTCGCTTGAGAGAGTTAGTTTATCTGACATGCATGAGACAGCACATTCAAATGACGATGTATACTGAATGCTTGAGATCAACGAAGATAATGAGTAATTGAATATGTCATAAATTCAATAGACAAGAAAGTCACTGCTTAGCATGTGTCACATTAGTTATGACTCTGTTGTATATGTAATCTTGTTAATTTTCAATGATTTATATGAAGTGAAAAAACATCATATATTGCATTCATATTAATATGATCAGACAGTATTGTCTTGAAACAGATGACTCTCATGTCAACTTGTCACTCAGCGTCAAATTCTGTCATGAATGCAATGATTCAAACTCATGAAATGTCTCTTCTGAATCATCTTTGACTTTCAGATCATGTCACATTGAATTTATTAATCTTATTGACTTTTCTTCTGTTGCTTCAACATCTCAATCATCAAATTCTCAAGCTTTTATTGAATCACAGCTTGTCGCTTGATTCTTACAATTAAATCATCGTCAAGCAGAGATTGCACGACAGAAGTCAATTTCAACAAGCAAACTCTTCATCAGACAAAATTTATCAGCAGCAAGCAAGACTATAAAAACTCATATTATGTAATTTTCTGCAGCAAGCTATCAGTTTGAAACATATTATATCATGAAATGATGTTTTATTGATGACACTCAACAATCAGTAGCTTGTAAAGAGTGAAAATGAAATGTATTTCATACATCAATCTTCATATCTGTATAAAACAACAAACTGACTAACTTTCTAAATAGATTGTGCTTGATTTTCAATTATCAATGTTCAGATCAAAGATTTGAATGACTTTATTCAATGATGTCTTTTGTTTCAGACAAAATGATATATTGATGCATTTATGAATATACTTTGCAAATCATATCTTGTCAATGACTAAAATGATAGAAGTGAAATTACACACATGATAATGAAGATTCAAAATGCTGTGTGCATCAGTGAACTGCTTTCATATCTCAAAAGTGTTATGAGTCTGCATAGAGTGAATCATATGAATGTATTCTAACTAGAAGTTCAAAGTCGAAGAAGAAAGAAGATGCAACACGTTGTGAGTTTTACTCACGAAGGCACGCTAGATCGCTAGCGTGTCAACATCAGCTTTATACTAGTCTATGATAGTCTGACATGATCTATGTTAGACTAACTCAAAGTGCACGATCGTAACATTACTTCTTCTCTTCATTTAGCAATGTTTTCATTGCTGCAGTTTGATTGATCTTTCTTAAGTCAATTTCTATCTTGACTTGTTTGAATATCGTTCATGAAAGTCATTTATGATCTTCAAGCATTCTTTGAATTCACTTTCATCGACGTTGTATCAATGTAGATCGACGTCGTATTCTTTTCAATTGACACGATATTGTAGTCGTTTATTTCTTTCGTAGTGTCTGAAGTTCAGTATGTTCTTCATCTTTCATTCATCTTCATCGTCGATCACTATAGAGTCAGACGATTTATTTCATTGTTCATTCAGAGAGTTCTTTGAATCTAGTTGCAGCAGATTTGATGCAAACTTCGAATGTATCTTCATAGTCGATGATAGTTTCAATTGATAAGCATGTTCGATCTTGATCAGAATCTTGAAGAGTTCTAGCATTTTATCGTCTAGCTTCTTTGATGATCGTGAGATCGTTATGTTTCTAGAATTCAGAAACATCATATCATTTATCTTGTAGATCATTTTCTTTCAATGCTTGTCAATCTGTTTCTTCATTGTGATTCTGACTCTTGTCAAGACTTGCTTGATCAATGCTAGTGATCATTTCATGTGTTCAAATATATTCTTTGCTTTGTCTGCTTCGATTCTAGCTCGAGTGATCTCATATTCAATTGAGTTCGAATCGAAGCTCATATGAGAATGAAAGTTCTTATTCAGAAAGAACATCAACTGTTCAATTGACGACGAAATAGCATTGTTATCAACAAATTCAGTCATAAATAATCAGGCGAATCAATCATCTTGCATATATGAGCAATAACTTCGTAAATATCGTTTCACATTCTGATTCGCTCTTTCTGTTTGATCATCTGTTTGCGAATGATAGTCTGTGAATAGTTTCATCTTGATGTCAAGTCTCAGACATAAAGACTTTCAGACAATCAATATGAATTGTGAATCACGATCGAACACTATTGATCTTGATAGTTCATGAGTTCTGAAGATTCATGTCAACAGTAGCTTGACTGTTTGTTCTGCGAAGATTTCTTTGTCATTTGATCAACACGATATATAATGTCGTTTCTTAGACAATCGATATATGACTGTCAGAATCGCGTTGTTTTCATCACTTTCTGATAGATTGATAATGAAATCTAATGATATGTTCTGTCATCACTGCTTGAATATGAGCAATGACTTCAGTAATTCATTGATTCGATCTTTCAATGCTTTTGATCTACGACAAACGTAACAGTTTCAAATGTAGCGCTTGATCATTGTTCTCATCTTCGATCAGCAATATGATTGTCTCAGCAAGTTCAACATTCAATTCATGTCAGAATAATCACTGATCGAAAGATCATGTGCTTCTCTTATCAATCGAGTGATCATTGACTGAGAAATTCATAGTCTATCATCTTTTCAGAGTACTTCATCAAGTACTCTGCAGTTGTTCAAATCAATATCTTGACAAGTTCTTCTGTTCTGTTTCATGAATGCTTGAATATCGATACATAGTTGATTCATTCGATTTTCGACTATAATCTGATTCTGAATAGAAATCACTTCTTCGATCAAATCTTCGTTAGCTTTCGATTCTTGTTTCAACTCTGAGTCAGATCTGAGCAAGATCTGAGTCAGATCTGAGTCAGATTTCTGATCATCTTCTTGATCAACTTCTATTGTCTGCAATTCAAACTTACTTTCTGACAATAGCAGCTGATGCTGATATAGCTTTTGATCATCGTTTGTCTCAATCGACTTGACGTCTGACATTCTGATCAGCACGTCAACTTTCAGATTCTGTTTTTCTGACTGATATATGATCTTGAAGTTATATTCAGATAACTTCTCAGTTCATCTAGTCTGTTGTCAAGTCAGTTCTTTGATGATCATGAAGTACTTCAAATTCAGATGATTGATGAAGATCTTAATCAAAATATCTGTACATTTCAATTCAGAGCATCAATGCTTCAAGCAGCGAATAATAGTCAGCAGTTCTTTGTCATAGATCTCGTAGTTGCATTCTGCGAAAATCATGTTCTTGCTATAGAAGATCATTGAATGTAGAATGTCTTCATCATCATATTGAGACAATACTTCGTCGTTCACATAGTTTGAGAAGTTCGTTTTCAGAATAGCTTCTCTGATTGAGTCGAAATGCTTCAGAATGAAGACTGTCATCATCTGTTGCTTTAATTCTTCAAAGATCGTCTGACAAATCTCTGTTCATTCAAAGAAATGATCTTTTCAAGTCAGCTTTATCATAAATTGAGCGATCTTTGAGAAGTTCTTTATGAATCATCGATAGAAATTGCAGAAGTCAATGAAGATCTGCACATAAGTCAACAATCGAGACACTTTTCAGTTTCAAATCACATCTACTTTCTGAGAGTTCATTCATAGATCATTGATGAATATCAGTAGTTCAAGAAACGAGATTTTCTGAATCTTGAATTCGCACTTGTCAATGTCTATCTGCAAGTCGACTTTGCGAAGCTTGTCTAGCACTTCTTTCACATGAGTTCTATGTTTCTTCAAGATCTTACTGTAGATAAGAATATCATTCAAATATGTCTGACAGAATTTATGTAGACAGTTGAACAACACATCGTTGATATAGTGCTGAAAGAACGCGAATTCATTGATTAATTCAAAAAGCATTACTCTATACTTATAAATATCGAAGAAAGTAATGAATGTGATTAGATTCTCGCTTTCAGTACTCATGCAAAGCTTATTGAACGTGATGATAATGTTAAGTTGAGTTAAATACTTACTGTCTTGAATTCGAGCAAGTACTTCGTCTATCAAGAGTATTGAATAACGATTTCTTTTAATCAGAGCATTCAGTTTTCAATAATTCACGCAAAAGCGAAGACTATCGTCTTTCTTTTTGACAAATAGTATTGACGAAGCGAAAGAAGCTTTACTGAGTGTGATGAACTTCTTCTTCAAATTCTCTTCTAGATACTCTTTGATCTTCTGCAACTTGTAGCTCAACATGAGATACAATCAACTTCTAGAAGATTGATTCTCACTTTCTAATTCAATCTTATGATCGTATGATTGATGCAAAGGCAACTGCATTGTCTTTTCTCTATCAAAAACATTCAGAAAGTCGTGATAAACTATCAAAAGCTTCTTCTTCAGTTCATTTAATGACATGACAGAGATCATTTTATTCAGTTTCGCGAAATCTTCGACTGAGCTAAGCGCTTTGTTGATTTCACTAATGATCAAGAAGAAGATCTTGATCTTCTTATTCTTGACTAGAGTTTGATACACAGCGACTTCGATCATGACAATATTGATGAGTTTCTTTTTCTCAGTTGACTGAAAGAGACGAAGTTGATCGAGATCAACTTGAGTGCTTTGCTTTTGTATGAGAACAGATTCAATGAACTGATTCACTAGTTTCTGATTCGTGAGTCACTTCAAGATGATTGTCGATGTAATCATCAAGTTCAAGTTCTTTCGTTTCATTTTGCAGATCTCGCTTGACTCAGATCTGTGAAATGCTGATTGACTGCTTGCTTTTGAAACAACAGATTTCAATGTTCAAATCTTCAATGATGATATTAATCAATCATTTGCAGAATTTATCAAAATTTGATTTCTTTTCAATCAGAAGTTTTCAATGATTATCTTGTGCTGATCTAGACAAGTTATCAATAAAGACATCATTTCATTCTTGTGTTCTTGTATCATGATCAATGTATACAGAGTGTGTGTAATCGACTTTCGATCAGAGATTTCATCATACGATCAAATCGACTTTGATTTTGACAGCAATATTGACTGAATATCAAAGCGTTCACATAGTTCTGACATCAAAGATTCATCGATGAAAATCATGTCAGTGACTTCAGTATCTATCAGAGCAAGAGATCTGAATATCTTTTCTAGACTATTCAAGATGATGTCAACAGTGAACGACTTGAAATCAAATGAATCATCAGACATGTTGATGAAACAAAATATGAGTATATCGCTCTCAGTCACTACTTTGATGAAGACAGATCGTTTTTTGAATTCGCAGCAATCTCATGCACTTGAGTCATCTTGAAACAGTCATATGTTCTATGTTCTGACTTCTTGCATTTGAAGCAGAGTTTTTTCTTAAACAACTCTTTCTGAATAGAATTGAGATTTGATCTTCTGAATTTCTTTCATGAAGAAACTGATGACGTGAGTTGAGCAGTCGATGTGTTAAAGACAGAGCGAGCAGCTTGAGTTGCTGATGCTTTGACGACTGATCGCGCATTCAATTCAGTTAATCTAACATCGACTTGCATGCAGATGTTAACAAACTCATTCAAATTCGTGATTCATTCATTGAGCGTTGCTCGTTGAAGATCTGAGCTGATTTTGTGCTGAAGATCATCTAGTAGAGTCTCGTTATTGTATTCTAGTTCTGCACTAAATCTCTGAAATTTCATTCAAAATTCATGAAAGAAGATCTTGTTCTGATACAGTCTCAAATACTGTTGTTGAGTCGTGTGATGATGATTGAGATTGTTGTACATCTTATTAATAATCGATAGCACTTCTTCGACTTCTAGAAACAAGTTCAAGAAGATATCTTGCATGCAAGAAGCTATGTGCTTGATCACAGCTTCACTGACTCGACTTTCAATGTATGTAATCTTCAACTCTTTGATAGAAAAATGATTCTTATTTGCCTTCAGCTTATTTCACATTCAAGACAATCAATTGTTTACATTCTGCGTTGAATCTTTAAACAGAAGTGAGTCGAGTAACTTGATCGACTTCAAGAATCAATCTTCAGAAATTGAAGTGCTTTGTCGACTTGATGCAACTTCTAGATGATGTATAATCACGTTCTTGTTTCTATTCTCTTTCTGCAGACGCGTCTGCGTAATCTTCAATGTAATGTTTATCTCGTTGACATCTTTTAACATCTGAATCATGTCATTGTGAATCTCGATTTCAATGTCGTGCTGTTGACACATGTACTTGATAAAGACAATGATGTCGTCTGCTTCATAAGCACTTATTCAAGCATTCAGTTCAGTGTTGATGCTGATCTTGATCATTTTGTGATCAAAGAGCAACGCATTCGTGTTCTCTTCTTCTGTATTTGATGATGCATTCATGTCTTCTTCTTCTGAAGCTGTTCAATTCTGTGATAGAAGTGATTCTCTTCTAGCATTTCGAAGTTTGTAGCAAGTAATGCTCGTTGATTCTGAACTTCTAGTCATGATATGAGTAGAAAATTACTGATCGAGATTCTGATGTTACTCTATCGAACTTTCTGAGTTTGAGCAATGACTAGTACTTTATCGAACTTTCTGAGTTCAAGTACTGCTGAAATTTCTGATTTCTGATGACGAGCTCAATAAAGAGTTAGTCAAGAACAACGCGTTCGTGTTTTTTGATTTTGATTCTATTGAAATTTCTGATTTCTATCAAGCTTTCTGAGCTCGAGTTCTGATTCTGCTGTCAAAATTTCTGAGTTTGACTTCTGATTTGAGTTGTGTAACTTGTTTTTATATTGTCTACACGTTGATAGCAAGATTAATGAGCTTTGAACTAATGTTATGAGTTTGCATAAAGCGAATCATATGAATGTATTCTAACTAGAAGTTCAAAGTCGAAGAAGAAAGAAGATGCAACACGTCGTGAGTTTTACTCACGAAGACACGCTAAATTGCTAGCGTGTCAACATCAGCTTTATACTAGTTTATGATAGTCTGACATGATCTATGTTAGACTAATTCAAAGTGCACGATTGCAACATTAAGATTGTTTAAATCAACATATCAGATATATGTCATTATTGAAAAACAAGATGAAGCTGTCTTGCATAGTGATTTAAAATATTCAATTCAAAACATTATCAAGAAACTCAACATCAAGAAAAAACTCAACATCAAGAAGAAATTCAACATCAAGAAGAAATTCAACATCAAGAAGAAACTTAACATCAAAAAGAAACTTAACATCAAGAAGAAACTTGACATCAAGAAGAAATTTGATATCAAGAAGAAACTCAACATCAAGAAGAAACTTAACATCAAGAAGAAACTTAACATCAAGAAGAAATCTTTTATCAAGAGAAAGTTTCATATCAGTATGAAGCTTCATGTACTATAACATGATCTGATTTGCTAATTAATATAAAACTCAGAATATTCAGTTGCAGTTTAAACTTCATGTCATCTGCTCTGAATGAATTTGAAAACATTGATAAATTTCAATTCAATGATGAAAAAGAGAATTTATTATCATCATTTTAATATTTCAACAAGATAAATGAACATCATCTTAATGAAATATCAGAAACATTCACACTCTACAGCATTACAATCTCATCACGTCTTAAACTGACTTTCAAGATTATATATTTCATGTTCATATTAATATAAAGATTGTTGATGAAGTTTTCAAAATCATGATGATGATGCTGATGTTAATTTAAGCAAAATGCAAAATCATAATGTGACTCGCTTAAAATTGAAATGTGAATGTAAATGATTTCAAGTGTCAATCAATGAATTTTCAGATCATCAATCTACTAAATCAAGAAAATAAAGAGAAAAGATGATTTACATGCATCACAACATAATGACATTATATTTTTTAGTTATAAACTATGTATTTGTTGTGATTAATCTTCATACAGACATGTATATGCTGCTCTGTATTGCTTATAATTATCATGTTGTTCATAGTCACAAGATTGCATCATTTTAATCATGATGTTATTTATACATGTATTCTGCTTTCTGTATTCTGCTGCTTATTAATCATATTCATGCTGCAGTCATATTAATGTATTCTGTTTCATATTGTTTATAATTATTATATTATTTGTAATTATTATATTACTTGTAATCATCATGTTGTTTGTAATCATCATGTTGTTTGTAATCATCATGTTGTTTGTAATCATCATGTTATCTGTAATTATAAGATTGCATCATCTTAATCATGATGTCATTCATATATATATTTTGCTTCTTGTATTTTGCTTTTTGTGTTCTGCTTCTTGTATTCTGCTTCTCATATTCTGCTTCTCATATTTTGCTTCTTATGTTCTGCTTCTTGTATTCTGCTTCTTGTATTTTACTTCTTGTGTTCTGCTTCTTGTATTCTGCTGCTTATCGCTCATACTCACGCTGCAGTCACATTGATATGTGTATTCTGCTCTGTGTCACTCGTAGTTACTGTGTTGCCTGTACTCACAGTGTCATGTCGCTCGTAGTCACGATGTCTCATCACTCATTTCATGCTTTCGCTCATATTCAATGTGTCACTCAATACTAGAACAATGCTTCTACACAGTGTAGATTGATCTAAAGATTGTACTACAATTTACATTACTAACTACAATGAACATCAAGTTAACATCTATGAGATGGGTTTTGAATTTTGAGATGGGTTCACGACTTCGCTCGCCTGACGTTCGATGTTCGACGTTCGACGTTTCGAGCTATTTCAGTTTGCATGATACGGTCTGTCGTAACGATTGACCAACAGACCAGCCTGCGGGAATTAGCGTTGCTCGAGCTATCGAGCTCCTCATCGACGTCTCAGGAGCCCCATGAACTATCACACTGTGCCTTCGTACACTGCAGATACTGTATAAGCTTTGATAGGTAGATGTGGCTTGAAGGCCACAGGAGAGTCGAATAGTCGGCAAATGTGAAACAGTCAAGGCAGTGCGAGGGGCTCTGGCGGCTGAGACAGACGGAATGGATTCTTCAGGCATCCTTCCCACCGAAATCCACCACGTCTATTCTAGCGCCAACATTGTCGACAGACTCCTTCAATTGTAGCTTTCACTCGTTTTTGCTTTACGAAAGAGCTTATACATCATGTATGGCAACAGAATTTCAAAGCAGCCCTCCCACTACCCTCCTCTCGCATTCCACATACTAAGGCTGGGCCAACTGCTCTCTTCCCTCATCGTAGCGATCGTCCTTTCATTCTTCGTCCATCACCTCAAAGTCGAGCGCTACACTATCCCCTGGACATTCCTTCTCGTGCGCAAACCCGGCTCCCCTTCTTACCACTTATCGCATCAAGTTAACATCCCCGCAGCTCCTCACTGTCTCCATCCTTACACTGGTCGCCCTTATCTCCACCAGCATTCTCTACCACTTCCGCACTCTTTCTCCAAAACTCAACCTCTACAGCAATATCTTCCTCCCTGTCCTCTGGGTGCTCGGTCTCTCTTTTCTGACCTGGAATCTCAGCTACACGCTCGGCCACCATTGCAGCCGAGAAACATGGAAGAATACTGCTGGCATCATGGTTTGTAGGCTCTACAAGGCTCTTACTGCCTTTACGGTTACTGGATTGTCCGTCCTACTCCGTGTTCTCCCAATGAACCACACCAAGTACTACCCACCATTCCTCATACTAACAAACCCCAGATTCGCCACCCTCCTCGCCACCCTCCTCGACCTCCACACCCACCGCAAAAGCACCAAGCTGGGAAACTACAACCCCATGCTCGACGTCAAGCGACCTGCCGCTTACTCCATCTCCCCTCCCCAACCTACCTCATATTCCCAAGCACCTGATCCTTACGAAGCTCAAGGCCAGCGCGAGACGAGCCACGATATTGCGAGACCGTACAAAGTGCAGAGGCCGATCGAGGCACAGCAGTTTGGGTATAGTGCGCCGAGCGAGCAGACAACGTATGCGGGGGGAAGTGGGGCGCATTGGTTGTGAGGGTAGATGGACAGGTGCTGTGGTGCTGAGGAGGAGATTTGGTAGTAAAGTTAGTACAAAGAACGGAATTTTAGAGGAAATGGGAAAGATACGTTTTGAGAGCACTCATGGAAGGCTTTGGGAATGTTTTTGGGTCGATTGTGGACGATTTCACGTACTTTGGATCTTAAGGCCGGACTTTGGGGTTTCAGACAGTCTCTTCCCGTATTGTAGCGCAAGATCTGGGGGTTTTGGAGGGAGTAAATTGTACTTCTGGGCAATCCCTCTCTAATGTCGCATTTGCACTTAGATGTACTGAATACGATGAAAGAAGCTATTTCTACAAAAAAGTCGAAGCTGAAGACGTTTTGAGGCCACAACGTCATTTGGCCTATGTACACTATTTCTTCTATCTTACAATCGTCCTTCGATGCTACGTAGCCATAACTCGTGAGTATCCCACGAGTGATCTTACCTAAAGACAACCTACCATAATCCCCAAGCGCCACAGCTGGATGCACATCGCCTCGCTATGCACAAAAATCCTCCATCACCAGTCGCGAGTATGGTTCCCCCGCAGCATAACGTCGTTGCCGAGAACAAAGTATCGCTCATTATCAAATCATCACACTTGGCAGACTGGTAGAATCTTCCTCAAGCAGGCACAACTCCACCCCCATCCTTTGCCCTCAACCCAACCTTGCCCTTTTCATCGATAAAAGTCTCGTAGCCTCTCTTATCCAGCACCTCCTCCGGGACGCCTTTCCTTGGTTCCAAAGCCCGCACAATCTCCATGTTATCGCGATTTCCTTCCAGCAAGAATCTCAAACACATGATCGCATGCTCCCTAATGTACGGATTATTCGCATCGAAATTGCAGCAACTAAGAATCATCTCCACGCCGCCGTAGTGTCGGATTTGGTTCTGGACGGTGGTAGATTTCCAGACAAGGCTAGAGAGAACGAGGACGACGAGTTTCTTGAGATTACGCCATTCAAAGTCACTAGGGTCGGCGTTGTCGATAGCGGCCGACGGAGAGTCGGAAGCGGAGGAGGGAGCATAGTCGGTGGAGGGGAAGGTGCGGTCTGTGAGGTGGTCGTATGGGCGTTCGACGAGCCCAGGGAGAGTCGTCGAAGGGACAGGCTTTGACATGTCTTCAGCCATCTGAGCTGCTTCGGCTTCTGCGACTGTTAGGGGAATGGTGGCACTGAGAGGTACTTTAGGGATACTAGCGTCGAGCTCGCGGAGGAGAGTGACGAGCTCGGACACAATCTCCCAGCTGACGAGGAGGCCTTTCCAGTCTTCAGACTCGGTGAGAACGGCGAAGAATTCGAGAAACTGGTAGACGCCCTCGTAGACACGTTCCATGTCCCAAAGGTTGAGCGGGAAGTCTTCAGGTAAAGCAGCGCCAGCGCGGATCTGGCCTTGGAGGTAGATGAGAGCACAGGTTTCGGGGATGATACATTGGCGGAAAATGGTAAAGATGTATTTGACAATGAGGAGATCCACGCGAGTTGGAGGTTCACGACGTGGCGGGGGTGTTGCTGTGGCCGGGGCTCTGGATGCTGCAGGAGGCAGACCTTGCTTGCCACGGAAGATTTGTGTGAGAATCTTGATGACCATTGATTGTGCTGGAGAAACAATGTCCTTGACTTCGCCGAAAGCTTGGTAGGCGAATGGCATTAAGCCGTTCTCTAGAATTGCCTCCATGATTTGCATCATCATCTTGAAGTAGAATTCATCATCCTGCAGATCCCATGCGGCAATGAAAATTAGCAGTTCTCTCAGGAGATTCCGACCAGCCTCTTGCGCCAGCAAAATATTGCATCGTACGCCCTGCATGTCCTGGGTTTCCTTCCCTTCCGGTCCACTCTTTGCTCCAAGCCCACCAACAATACCCGCTTGGATGATCATGGGTAGTGCTTCGATTTCTTGCGGACCAAGTACCAAGGGGATATCTGTCAGAAGTCCCCGCTCTTGATCTCCAGGTCCACGATATTCGTCGTCTTCCTCATCGTTATTATCTGCGATGCTACCATCAGCAGCCACATCGGAGCCGCGGACGTCGCCTTCATCATTTTCGGATCCTGCGTATGGACCATGCTCATCGCCTTCTTCATCAGGAGACGTATCTTGAAGTCGGGCCATTAACTGGTCCTTGGCCGCTTGCAACGTAACAGCAGCTGATTGCGGTGTACGCACGCATCTCATATCTTCGGCCTTGATGGCACTGGCACGAAGGTCAGTATGCAGACTAGGATCAGGCAAGCTAGTCCAGCTCCAGGACTGGTTTTGTGGATGTACGGATGAGGGCACATTATCAGACATTCGAGCGAGCTTTTGTAAAGGGGGTTCGCCCTGCGACGCGTCAGAGTTTCCAGCTGGTTTCTCACGACCTTGGTTGATCGTAAGATTGACTAAGTCGTCCACCGTCTCCAGCAGCTCGGACGTATATTGGGCTGCTGCTTCTGGGGGCATGTTGATTCCCTTAGCAAACGTTTCGTTGTCTATTGTAGACTCTTTAAGATCGCCGTTAGCACAGCCTTCCAAGATCTTCTTTGAAAGGATTCCTTCCGGCCCTCCAGCTGCCCTGGCTCCCTCGTCTCTGTAGGGATCGATAGTGCCTGAGAAGTAGTGATCCGCAGAACGAGAATTGGCAAAGAGGTCCAGCCACAGTAGTAGCTTGCGCTTCTCATTACGCATGACGAAATTGTGAAGAAATTGTAGGGAGGTAATCAGAAGCTTCTTGTCTACGAAGGATGTATTAGCCAACAGCAAGCAGATAGACCATACGAGCTTTTGGTGCATGAACTTGTGCCCTGCCGCATTGAGAAACTCGAACGAGCAGTGAAACTTACAAGATCCAACAACGTTCGCCCATTGCGTCTCGCTCCGGCTTCCGGCATCTCCGTCGTAACCACGTGCCGTGACTCGGACACAGACATCAATAAGCTTTAGTACCTGCTGATCAATCTGACTGTCCCCTGCGAGATTCTGGGCTCGTTTTGTAGTTGCAAGCATATTCCTTGCGATCATAATAAGGTCGTTCAGACGTTCCAAGTCCTTCATCAGGGTGTTGTGATTCGAAGCCATTAGTGTAGACGATGAGCCGTTAGGATTCGGAACTAAGGGATCCTCAGATGCAAATGACAGGGCCTCCAGGACGGGGACAGCGGTCTCGAAGACAGCATTGAATTCTTTCCATATCTCAGCGTCGGCACCGAGGAATTGTCTATGTATCTGTCAGTCTTGACGCACAAATCGTCCATGCACCTCAACCATGAAACAAAAGCAAATGACATGGGGTCACCAATGCTGACGGAAGAGATCGAACATGAAATCTAGATTGATGCAGTCCAGAGAAATACATTGACAGATGATCGTACATCGATCTATCCAAACAGCAATGAGAGACGTAGAGCAACACCAGGTGCTCCAACTGAAATATCATTTGAGATCGTCAGTCTAGTACACAGCTGATGTTGGGACATCCACTCTTAGTTGACTCTAAGACCAACCTCAGCAATACCCATATGAAATATAAAGAATTACCATGATCTTAAATCTAAAATTAAACGTGAATGTATAATTGAAGGAGAAGATATTGGATGTAGAAAAAACACCCAAATCCATGTGACAATCGACAATGGACAGCTTAGTCGGTGAACTGGGAGATGACTGACCGTACTCCTGCATCTCGTTGGCTCCGGCCGAGAATCTTCTTTGTGGTGTCCATGACTTTCTCGAAGGTCCGCTCTGGAAGCGACTGACGGTTTTCGAATAGAGCCTGAGTGGACATCAAGCAAACCTTCAAGCCCACCTGCTCCGCCTCCTGCTTCGGTTTTGTCGTTGGTTCTGAAGCCATCTCCGCCTCTTGACGCTTAGCGTCACGGAATTCTTTAGATGAAGTCTTTACGAGGCTAAGGATTATGGGAAACCATATTGCCTTGGTGCACAAATGTTCTCCAGGCAGTGGGTAGTGGAGTACTTGATCCGGGTCCCTTCGAAAGAGCTGTAAAAGTGAACCGCCAGCGTAGCGTTGAAAGAAAAAGTATTCCTTGTGCACCGTCTTGACGCTACGCAGTGCTGTGAATGAGTCCTGGAAGATCTCCGGGTGTTCCTCGTCGGTAGGCTTATTGTGAGGATAGTATCGCTCGTAGAGTTCGTCTAAGATTACTTGGTAGTAAAGCCCGGCTTCCCGTTTGCAGATTGTAGCGTTTGTAGCTAGATACACAAGCCATGGGTTGTTTCGCTTAGCTGCCTCTTCTTCTGTCATGGGATCCTGGTAGCGGAAGCCAAGTATGCCCGAAGGCCGACCTAGCCAATCGGTGAGAGGAGGTGCCGAGGTTCCCGTGCCAACCCCTCCAAGTGATCCAACTGCTCCAATTGAAGGCATGCTTCGACTGGTATGAGCCGACGATGCAAATACGTGTGAGTAGGATGTTCATTGTTGATCTCATGGATTTGCTGTGAAGCAGGCGACTGTAGAGAGCCGCGCGGCTACGGCCATACATTTCTCCAAGCGCTTTTAACACTTATATCTCCTGCTTTTCTGTCAAGATGGTTCACGGCCCAGTCTTTTTGCTCTCCTGGGCTCTTCAATGGTCTTCATAAATTAAGGCGTTCCCAAACATATTAGAATTCGAGTTTGTTACTCCATTCTGTGGCTTCTCCTCTCATCTACACGAACGGCTACTCTTGGGTTTGGCGAAGTCGCCATGGCCAAAGAGCAATAGAAGACCTACTGCTCAGGTCAAAACTTCTCGGAGGGCCGGTACCCCCTTCTGAATGTTTCAATGTATCTCAGAATTCTACTCGCCAAAAAAGCTTGTGGTAGATTTCTACATTCTTTTACTTCCTTTCCTCCTTCATACGGACCTTATATCATATCAAGATATTGATCTCCATTACCAGCGACATATTCTAGTCCAAACTTACATTGACTAAGCAGAAGTCGGCCTCCAGATGCGGTACGGTCGAATACAGTTGCACGATTACTATAGGATTAGACACATAACAGAATATCAACTTTTTTCTTCATCCCCAATGTTTGAGGCATGAGAAATCAGGGGAATACAGAGTCAGGGTGTACTGAATGGGATGGAAGAGGGCTATCAAGCTTTGCAGCAGTAGATGTTGGGGGAGTTTCGGTGCATTCAAGATCCCCATCACTTTGGCGGGGGGCTAGAGTTGTTAAGAGAGATGCTGGTCTGTTGGCTCAGGGAGCTGCCAAGTCAATCTATGGCTTTGCTTACTCGTATCTGAATTTCGAAGGAGCGGTCCATGACGCCATAGTCCAATGAGCAGGATTGAAGATGTGCCAAGGTTCGTGCCTTCCATATCTAGGAGTTTTAGTAGGATAAGGTTCCTTCCTATCTGATTGCTCAAGGACATTCCGTATACTCTCGACCTTTCATCTCGCCTTTCAGTTACTTCTAACAAGAACCACCAAAAAAACTTCCAAAACGAACCCTCCCCTATAATGCAACCTACACCCTCACACTACGGCACTTTAAACATGAATATCAACGATCAACTTCGCACCCCCACGCTGCCTTTTACCAAAACCAACAAAACCACAGCTACCCGCACAAACACTGGCTTTCCATTTGCACGGCGTTTCTCAGACAATGTCCGGAATCACTTTGTTGCCGTGTGTGGCGAATTCATTGGCACAGTGCTCTTCTTATTCTTCGCTCTTTCAGGCACACAGGTGGCTAACAATATTCCTTCGACGACTGTTGCTGGTACGACACAGCCTGCGAAGGTGGTGGGGAGCAATCCTTCGCAGCTACAGTACATTGCTCTCAGCTTTGGGTTCAGTCTGCTGGTGAATGCCTGGGTGTTCTTCCGTATATCTGGTGGCCTATTTAACCCTAGTGTGAGTGATTCCCGACCGATATGACCTTCTCGATATTGCCAGCCTAGAATTTCCCGTATTCTCTATATTGGAGCTTCCAATCGCCCATCTTGCCCAAGACTCACGGCACGTCTAATATGCCTTATAGGTAACGATCGGGCTCCTCCTTGTTGGTGCCCTCGATTTCGTCCGCGCTGCCCTACTGATTCCCACGCAAATCCTCGCCAGTATCGTCGCCGCAGCCCTTGTCTCGTGCATCTTCCCAGGCCCTCTAACCGTCTCTACCACCCTCGGCGGTGGCACCTCCGTAGTACAGGGTCTCTTTATTGAAATGTTTCTGACCTTCCAACTCGTCTTTACTATCTTTATGCTTGCAGCTGAGAAGCACAAAAGCACGTTCCTCGCTCCTGTCGGGATCGGGATTTCTCTATTTGTTGCTGAACTTACTGGTGTGGCCTCTACGCTCCAACCATAATGAAACATCAAACCAAGCAGCAAGCACTGACACCGAGGAACAGGCGTCTACTTCACCGGCGGCTCCCTCAACCCCGCCCGCTCCTTTGGTCCTGCCGTTGTAATCGGCAGCTTCGAGCACTACCACTGGATCTACTGGGCCGGCCCGCTTTTGGGCGCTCTGCTGGCGGCTGCGTTTTACAAGTTTATCAAGGTGCTGGAGTATGAGACTGCGAATCCGGGGCAGGATGCGAATAGAGAATTTGATCCTACGATTGGGAGCTCGACCGGGATGGCTGCGCTGGATGATAAGGGAAAGGGGAGAGTTTGAGTGCAGTCTGTGGTGAGCATGAGGATTGGTGGGTGAGTTTGGTTTAGGTATGGGTAGAGCTGAGGTTTGCTTGCATTGGGTTTAACAATTTTGGGGGAACCTGTTGAGATGGCTTTCTACGCTAGTGGAACTGGAAGTTGTAAGGCGGACGATCTTCTCTGTTCATTCGAAATCCACGAACCCCTCTATAGGTTAGCAGTACGCTGTGGAATAAGATAACTATTGATCGATTGATATTGCGTGACAAGGAACTCCTGTAGTAAGGGCGTATTTTGAATTGACCGATAGAGAGACAAACACAGTAGGATTTTCTTGAACAATCTAAGAACGCTATGCTAGCGGATGATAGATGCCCTCTAGGTTTATTTACTAAGATGTACGTCAGTTGCTCAAGAGACAAGCATCATTGGATAGGAATTGAGAAGGCCTCCAACCTGTCCGCCAACTCCTAAACCCACCCGACCCTCCTCCCCACCCAACTCACTCCTCCAAACGCTGCGCTAATCCCCGTAAAAACAATCAGCGGCCCATACCCCGTTCCATACCCCAGCTTCGCATCCCCCACCCACGCAGCATCCCTCAACAACCCCTCGCTCAGCGCTCCAGTAATCACACTTCCAACTCCTCTGCCCGCGCTCAACAGCCCAAAAACCATACCCGCCTCCGCCCCACTCTCCTGCTTCTGTATTTCCTTGATGACTCCCGTCCATGTGGATGTGAAGCCGCCGGCGAAGAGACCGTAGATGAGGGCGAAGATACACAAGAGGGGCAGGGAGGCCGCGAGGCCCCAGAAGAGGAAGATGGAGGCTGTGGCGCCGAGGGTGGAGATGAGGATGACGGTTGTGACGTGGAGCTTGTCGATCAGGCTGCCGAGGATCACCTGGCCGAAGACGGAGGTGGTGTTGTAGAGCGCGATGGTCAGGGTGCCGGCGACGGAGGAGAGACCTAGCGTGCGGGCGTAGGTGGGGAGGTAGATGTTTGGGATGAAGAAGCCGAGGCTTTCGAGGATGTTGCCGGTTTGCAGGATCCAGAATGTGGAGGTGCGGAGGAAGGCGAAGTCGAAGCGGCGGCGGCGGGAGGATAGTGAGAGGGGGATGCGAGGTTTGACGTAGTAGAGTAAGGGGGCGGAGAGGATGGCGAGAACGAGGGCCCAGACGCGGAGCACTACAAGATTTCGGAGTTAGCGTTGCTCGGCTAGGATAAATCCACGAGGTATGAAATGTCTCTGCAGAGTATACACTCCGGATACATGTCTCAAATCTCATGATTGTATTCAGGTTATGAGAGATAGACTCCGAAAACATGCTTACTAGTAGCCGAGCCGTATTTGCCAAGGCCCCAATTCATAAGAAAGGGAATGCTAATACCACCAACACCGGTTCCGGCCCACATGACCCCGTAGGCGAAGCCTTTTCGCTGGATAAACCATTCGTCAAGGAAAAGAATAGCTGGGGTATAGAGCATGGTTCCGCCGATGGCATAGAGAACACCTTGGGTCAGGATCAAGTGCCAGACGCGTTGAGAGAAGGAAGAGATGATGAGCGCTGAGACAATGATCCCAAGTCCCACACCTGAGCAGTATGTTCTGGACTTTGGCCATTGTTGCAATGCGGCAAACGTGAAGGGTGCACCTAAGTACATGATACCCTAGAGGATCCTTGAGTATTGAACTGCTCAAGCACTTGTGAGGTACGTACCGTTGCTGTGCTACCAATGATTGCAATACCAGATGGTTCTTCAGAAAAGGGCGGATGGGTACTGTAAAAGTTCTGGAAGATACCAAAACTGAACGGGAACCCTGTAGATAAGATCAGGCTGTCAGAACGCTATAGCACTGATTGTCAAAATAGTGAGATCTTTTTCAGATTATGATTAGGTCATGATATAAAACCGGGCTTGGGCAAAGTATTAGAAGACGAACCCTTCATTAGCTAAGTCGAAGACATCCAAGGACTTAGATCGCAGAGAGCTTACGACTCTTCTCCAAAACAGAAAAACTCATAGGGTTGGATCGTAGACCAAAGCAACAGAAACATTACTGCAAATTCGCTACTTACCCCAAACAAGTGCCTCAATAGCGAAGGCTCCGGCCAGAAATAACCATGCGTCCTTCCCACCATCCGCACGGGGTAGAGAGAATCCTATGTGTTGATTGTCCTGATCTCCAGGCGAAGCCGCTCTTTCAAGGCGACTTTGGCTATACTCGTCATACCCAAGGCGTGCCAGAGCAATGCCGTTACCAGTGCCAGTATCCATTGAAAGTAGTCAGTAAACACCTCACAGTTCTGAGCCGTTGGCAATGTATAAAACTTCTTTCTGCAACTGTGATGAGCATTGCAAGAGAATCTCTTACAATAGTCAGAAGTTGTTTAGCAATAACGGCTGTGAATAAGTAACCCGCCAAGATAGTGCGATTTGATCCCGACGGGCCGATTTCGTCCCCACGTAGCAATATTTTGCCAGGGCAAGGTGGCGGGCAACTGGACTCCTCTGCTGAAAGAAAGTCTCGCGACAGTTTCATCAGTTCCTAGAAATGTCACTGTTCTGCGTGTTCCGGAAGTACAGTAAGACTCTTCTATAACGATATTCCACATAACGACATCCTCTTTGTATCGATATCCTTTCTGAGACCAACAAGGGTTGTTTTGTAAGTATGCGCGCCTCTGATATAAGGATGTTCTCTTGGTAGCGATGTGGTTGGGTGCAATTGGGCATCGTTATAGCCAGGTCTTACTGTAGCTGCGTTCTCCTTCATGGCGACTAACCTACCGCCAACACATCTCCTAGGTTGTCCCAGAAACCCAGATCATAAAGATTGTCGACCTGGTTGAGACTGCTCAACCGCTGCCAGCGTGGCTGCCGCTGAGAGGAGCTGGTTCCACTGATCTCCATGCTGCCACCGTCACGATGGTTGTTAATTTCGGGAGGCTGTCCATCTTCGCGCTTCATGAGACTTTGATTGCTGGTGATAGGCCAAGCAACCGAAGGCTCACTCTCACAATCTGGTCGAGCTCTACCAGCACCACCTGTGCTTCCCTCAAGCCTGAAAACGAGACCATCTTCAATGTCATCCTTCCAGTCGGACCACTTTGAGCTTTCATTGGTCGTCATACCAGCCCAGATAAGATATATGTGATACAAGAACATACCCCAGGCCAGTGGCGCGGTCATGAAAGCCAGCATGCCAACGCCCCCAATGCGAACATCCTGAGTGACAGCCCAGCCCCAGGAACGGAAGTACAGCGACCAGCTCCGGCCTGCACTCCAGTGCGTCCTAGAGTCAATACCACTAGGCCTGCGCAAGCTCTCGCTCTGTAGCGTTTCATTTAGTAGGATGTAGGTCAAGTAAACACCATAAGTGAGTAAGCTTGCAAGGCTAAGTAGCAAGCGAACAAAGTAGACATAATTATCCTTCCCCAGGCAATTCATAACCCAAACGCAATGATGGTCGTGTTTCGAGACACAGAGGTTGCAAATACTGCAATGCTTGCTTCTAGCAGGTTTGAGAAAGTGACAAGTCCGGCAAACCTGCCCAGGTTGATATAGTATATGGTCGTATGGGTAGTATCGCATGTTCTGCCAGTGATTTTCAGGAGTAATGACTGATGAGGTAGAGGTCACGCAACGGAATGTGAAATAGTAAGGAGCGATACTCAAGCATAAAGCAAAGGCCTTATTAACGACATTTAAGCGTGGGAATGCCGCAGGTATGAAAAGCACTTGGGACCCCAGAACGATTGCGAGGTAAAAGATCTACTGAACGTCAGACATACCATACGCTTTTTTGATTGCTATAAACCCTACCAAGACCAGAGGATGGTTTTCGTTCATGAGATAATGACCCGAACGTGAGAGGAAAGGGCCAAATCGTCCACCCGTGAAGTGAGAATCAAGTACTCGAAGATACCCAGGAAATTTGGTCCATATCAGGCGATGCAATACTCCAATGGGGCCTCTCCTTCCTGAAGTCAACGGAAGATTGCTGGGAATATAAAGGCTTACATACCGAAAGGCGGGAAGACGGCCAAATAAAGCAACAAATGTAACGCATGAAACCAACAAGACTGCTATCGCGAGCTTCCTAATAGCACCCATAGTAGATAGTGTGCAGTGAAGTTTTGACAACAGATAGATCAATATAGTGAAGCAGACAATTGTACGTCTACAGTCGATCGTATAAGTGAATTGCGTAGAAAAACAGATTTCATAATGAATCTAGTACAGGAGGAAGAAGTCCCAAAAAGCACAAGAAACTAGCCAGTCCTAAGTTGGAAGTTGTAGGTAGTTATGGATCATTGGTAGATGATAGAGTACCCTTCATGCTGTTGACGACGAAGTGGAACGCCTCGGTGACGCGCTCGTGGTGAACTTCGCGTCCCCCTCGATCCTCCGGAATCTCAACGTTTGCAACTAAGACCATCCGCAAGGATTCTTACACAACCTCAGGTGCGGGCCTCTGTTGAACTTGCAATGGCAGAGGTTGTCTATACCGGAATCTCTGGCCATACTAATCTCCAAGGCACACTCTTCCAAGGTAAAAAATTCTGGCTTTCTCAAAAGGTGCCCCAACGTTCAAGATTTATAGCAGACGTCAAGGTATAACAGCGCAAGAGCAGAAGGCAGCTATCAGAGTGTACTGATCGTAGTATAGGCTAATGGAGGCGAAGTGCTTCCTGTGGAGAAGCATGCCGACATCAAGATAGTGGACCACGCAAGGAAAGACGCATTGCCTGGAACGTGTGTAACTCCTGTGTCTTTGTGCTTGTTGATCATTCGACGTAGTCCTGATCTTATTGTGTGTAGCTACTCATATACGTACATTGAGAGATCTATACGGAATGGTGTCCTCGAAGATCTCGAAGACCATGCTGTAGGACCTCCAGCTGGTACGGTCAGGAGCGTTGGCTCTGTCATACATCCGGCGAAGACCACTCGCACAAAATTCACTCCAGAAGATGACCGGATACTTTGGCTTTGGGTTGAGCAAACACCACAACAAGGTGGGGGGACAGATGGGAATATAATATACAAGCAGCTTGAGGCGAAGGTAATGCGAGCCCTTTATAGTGTCGCTTCCAGCATTGATCAACTATTTTTATGTAGAACCCCCGACACACATGGCAGTCATGGAGAGATCGCTGGGTCAAACACCTCAAGGGTATGCCCCGTCAGGCCTTCGTCCCGACCAACGCCCCACCTACGCCGCCTCTCGATCCACCCCAAACGGAAGAGTCAAACAATTCACAGGTGAAGCGTTTAGAGAAACGGGCGGGCAAGCCGTTCTCGGCGGAAGATGTGAAAACCTTGCTATCTCTGGGGGAAGATATTCTGAACATACACCCAGACAACACTGTCGAAGCCTGGGAGAAGTGGGCATATGAGCACGATGTGAGCGCTGAATGTCTTTCCATCGTATCTGGGATTGCAACTGACGGGCGTCGATTCTAGTCCGTAGGTCATAGTGCGCAAGAATGGCAGGACTATTGGACTAACAGCGTTCGGCCCATATACATGAAAAGGAAGGCAAGACAATCCGAGGAGAATGCGATTTCAAAGACCGCTTCCTCGAAAGATGAAGTGAAATCTGTTCTACAGAGGCCAAAACCTCTCACTAAGACTGCTTCGAAAGTGAAGCCTGTCGAACGAATAATTCCCTATCAGCCTGAATCTTCCAGCAATCATGCTACCGATACTTCACTTCATGGGCGGGTAATTCCCCATCTTCCAACCGAAGAGCCCAAACGGAAACCCGCCTTTTTCGACGACGAAGAAATACCAAGTAGTTCACCACCAGAGATGCCCTCATCGAGCAAACGTCAACGCCGGTCAACTATGCAAGAGCGGCCAATCGAAATAGCATCAACGCCTGAAGGGAGTCCTGCACCCTATGCAGCTCGATCAAAAAGCGAGAAAGAGCACGACGGTCGCTTGAATCTCGACGATATCACTACACCTGAAGGGTTCTTCGACGACGTAGAAGACTTTGAGGACATAGACACCCACTTCGGAGGCCCACCCTCTCAATCTCTCTCCTCCCCCGAACACACAGCCTTCGCCACCCGAACCCAAGCCGTCTTCGTCGACCCCACGCAATACATCGACTTCAACGTCCCGCCCCCCGAAGACGGCTGGTCCGATGACGATCCCGTCTCGTATCAGGAATCCCCAACCTCCTCACCGCCAACAGCAACAAACAACAGCCCTGAAGCTACCCACCCTGACACCCAAGCCCTCCTAACCAGCAAAACCCAACTCCCCGACTTGTCCGTCCCCGAACCCTCCGGCGGCTGGGACCTCTCCCTCGCCTCATCCTCTCCCCCCAACCTCCCCCCCGCCTCCCCTTCCCAATCCCAAATCACTGCCGACCTCGATGCCTGGATCGACGCCCGCATCGCCGCCGGCCACACGCCCTCCAACGTCGAACTCGCGCTCAGAAGCACATCCGTGGACGCCGAGCTAGCCGCCGTCGTGCTGGAGCATTTGAGGAAGGGGGAGGGCTTGCCGAAAGAGACGAGGGGCGTGTGGACAGAGGAGGACGATGCGGATTTGGAGGCGACGGATGCGAGGAGGTTGGGGAGGGTGGAGCGGAAGCACGGGGGGGATGCGGTGGGGCTGCGGTGGGAGTTTCTGCGGGTTTATAAGTGGGGGGAGGGAGAGGAATGAGTGGGGGATTCGAGTGTGATGGAGATGGACGGTATGAGCTCGTTCGTGATGGTATTGCGGTTTTGTGCAACACAACTACCTTGGCCGTTGACGCTGGTAATCCCAATCCTCCCATCTTCCATCTTCCATCTTCCATCTTCCATTCCGTAAATATCCTAGTCTGCTTTCGTACAACCCAGATACCTCAGCCAGCCAACCGTTCCTTCCCTTTCCCTCCCCCTCCTCCGTCTCCTCGCCGCACCTCCCTCCACCTTTCCCACCCCTCCCCTTCGATCTGCCTCTTCAGCTTTTGCCCGCCCCGACCCTCGTCCCGCCGCTGCGCTTGTATTTGCGTGGATCTGGTGGTGGGTGAGTGGGGGTTCGTTAGCGGGTTTGTGCAATTTGGGGGGGGGATGAGTGCGATGAGATGGGAGAGGAGAGGAGATGGAAATGGGGGGGGGGGATGAAATGAGGGATTATTGCGAAGTGGGGGGAAATGGTTGGGGAGTGGGGGATTTCTTGCGGGGAGGTTTGGAGGGATCTTTTAAAAAGGACAGAGTGCGCGGTAGGGCATGAACAAGGCGGGGCGGGGCGGGGCGGGCCCCTAGAAGAGATGGCAACAACAAGAACAACAACAACAAAAGCCCCCCCAAAAAGAAAAGAAAAGGAAAAAAACACACCTTTCCGACTCATCCTCCCCTTCTCCCTCGTTCCCCTGCCCCCCTCCCAGAACCCCGTCCCCCGCTTCCCCACCAACACGCCCTTGCACACCGCACAATCCTCTGGCCGATAGTTCTGCTCGCGCCCGCAAAACCCGCAGATCATCCGGTTGGCGTGCTCGTTCGGGTGGCCCGTCGCGGCGTCGTGGCACTTGTCGCAGGGGAACACTTTGGAGCAGCACGAGAAGCGGAACCAGCGGTAGGATTTGCGGTAGTGGGCGCAGCGGCCGCGGAGGGGGAGTTCGTGGCCGGCGGAGATGCCGAGGGATTCTCTGGGTGCGTGTTTGCGTGGGGGCGGACGGTTTTTGGGGGCGGACGTGTGGGTGAGGAGGAATTTTGTGACGGGGATGTGGAAGGTTAGTTTTTGGTGGCAGGTGCGGCAGGTGGTGGTTTGGGAGTCGCCGCGCACGGAGACGATGCCGGGGGGTGGGAAGGCGGAGGAGCAGGCGGAGCAGGTGGGGGTGAAGGTGCTGGGGAGCATGTCGAGGGGGTTGCAGCCGTCGAGGTCGAGGTAGCCGGCGCGGGAGGAGTGGGCGTGCATGAGGTCGCGGCGGAAGGATATAGTGAGGGTGTTAGCGCATTTTTTGCAGGATTCGGTGTGGGGGATGGAGGCGTGGCGGAGGTTGGAGATGTCGGTGGGTTCTTTGCAGCGGTCATATTTTATGGTGAGGGAGAGGGAGGTGAGGGAGAGGAGTTCGATGCCGTGGAGTTCGAGGGAAGGGAAGGAGAGGAGGATGCCGCGTTCTGGGCCTGTATTTGACGAGTCTGGATTGGGGTGTGTTTCGTTGTTTTGATCCAGCTCGTCTGCAGAACCTTCGTCCCTGGAATCGTAGGAATCTGAATAGTCGCTGTCTGTGTCTTCCTCGCCTTCGCCACCAACGGCCCATTCTGGAGGCCTGGGTATCACCTTGATGTGACTCCGGTAATCTCCATTGTCTAGAGCTGCGCCGGTTGTGCTGTGGTCAATCAAGTCTCCAATGCTCAATGACTCAACAGACGGAGCACTGGGTGCATATTTCTCTTCACTCGATGCCTCCTCCAAAGGTTCTGTGGCCAATATGTGCATGTGCTGCGCCAGGTAATTAATGTGTCCCATTAAACTCATTTCTGGATTATCTTTGACCTTTCGTTCAAACCCCTTTTCAGTATTGACGGCCGCTTCTCTGCCCACTCCCAAAATCTCAATTCTACAATGCTGCAATGGATAGAGGAGAGGAACAAAAAGCTCAACGGTCTTAACAGCTTGTAAAGGAACAGGAAGATCTGCATGTCTTCTTGGAGTGATTGGAACATTATAAGCTATTCCATCAGAAAGCTTGGAAAACAAGGGAAGTCGCCCGAGACGAGCCTCAAGCTGGCGGGTCTCAGCATCCCTTCTCTCTTGAGCTACACGCCGCTGTTCTTGTGTACAAATGAGTGGAGGCTTTGAGACATCTTGGATTTTGGGTTTCATAGCATTGATGTTAGCTTGCGTAGGTTGTACCACCTGGGCTTGCCGTACGCTGCTGCCAACGACAGCGTTAGGAATGATCTTTACGGTTTCAGCTTTTTGCTCTGCAAGTAGACTCTCGAGCTGCTTGTCCACTGCATTCATCAACTCCAACAACGTAGCCTGCGGTGACCCCTCAGCCAAGGCTGTGAAGCCACGCTCGACGTTGATCTGGTAACCCCGTCCCATCTCTTGATTCCGTACGTCAAGAGAAGGTCTTCCGTTTCTGGGATAGGACATGGGCACGTGAAGTACACACTCGAGTCCTGCCATTTCAAATGGAAAGTCGGGGTCCGACGGGACCATTTGGAAGACAAAGGCAGTACCTCCATCTTCGAGTTTCTCGGTTGGGGAGAACCTTCGTCTCAGCTGTTGGATCTGGAACTCCCTCGGGTCCTCACGGTGAGCATGGGAGACGGGTTTTTTGACTACGCGACTACTATCCACAGGAGGCGGCAAGAAACGACGGCCTTCCTGTAGCGTCGACGAACCCACGGCAGGGATCTCCTCCGGCAACCCTTTCGATTCCTTTGCTCCGTGCTTTGACGCTGATGGCTGGCTCACCTGCTGAGGGCGTCCCTCTCCTTTCGGCCCATTGCCGACACCCGTCAGCCTCGTTGGGTCATGAATATATTGACAAGCCGTGCCAGCGCGACAGCCTACGTTTTGGAAGAAGTCATCAGGTGTGTCCAAAAAAGAGGAGAATTATGCTTAAGCGTCGGGGGAACAGAAAGGGGAAAGATCATGAGATAGTCAGGGTTCAAATCGAATCACATGCGACCCTCTTCGAGCGAGAAAAGCAAGTAGGTACACAGCAAGCAGAGCCGAAAGGAGATGAAAGTCGTTTACCAGTCCTAGTAGCAAAGTACCGGCAGTAGCTTGAAGACTTCTTCTTTCGTGGCGCCGTCGGATCTGACAGATGTGGCACAGATGGTTCACGGGCTTAAGGCACAGTTGTCAGTGTGACCTCTTGCAAATGTAAAAAGGCCAGCGCATCAATCTCCTCACCGCCGAGACTTTCTCGAGGGATCTCCATCATTTGCTGAGCGACACTGACGCTCTCATCCCATTCAGTCAAGCTCGGTTGTCGGTTTCTTGTGTGCCCCTCGGTCAATCAGGTCTGGTGAGTATCAGATGATCGGTATGTGTAGGTAGCTACCTTAGTTACTCGGCGAAATTGAGGCGGAAGATCTCTACATAAACCGTGGATTGGATGGTTGGAGTCATAAAGACTGCTTGGAGTACTCTACCGCCAATTGCGTGCTGTACAAGCCGGTCAAACGTAGAAACCTAGAAACTCGTGATGTCGCATGATCAATCCTGTCGATGATGATGATGACGATGAGGGGCAAAGTCGTTCTCGGCCCCTCACTATGTTTTCAACCACCGTAACGTGACGATGGGCGGAGAACATCCATCCTCACCGTTCTCACGTCACAAGCAATCCATCATGTCCGTACCACAATGCTGCATTGTGCTCATGCCATCGCTGCTTTCCCCCCTAGACACTATGTGCTGACAAGGCCCACCATGCCTCTTCCATGAAACCACGCTGTCGCCTGCGACCTCATCACAACCTGACATCTCAACGGGGCAAGCGCTCCGTCACGTAGAACCATCTTTCCTCAGAAAACGACTTTCTACCAAACCCTACGCATATTAAACCCCTAACAAATCCCCGAAACCCTAAACAACACCCCCTCCCCCTTTTAACACCCCCACTCAGCCCCACCCAGCACAGCAACACTGGTACATTGTGATACTCGACTCCTCCCTTCTATTTAGCCTTACAAGGACTCCCAGCGTCCGTTGGGAAACACAAAGAAAACCCCCCAGCCCACATGCCCCCCCCAAAATAGACTATGCCAGTCCCACCGAAAACACCCGCAAACGTGCGTTACCCGATGGAGTGTGTGGTGTTGGCCGCAAAACCCCTGGCCTATGTACATACATATGCGACTGTGACTCTGGGCCTGAATATGCACGAGATGGGGGGATCTTGCCCGTTTGAGGCAGGAAGAAGCGGTGAGCAGGTACGGGAGGTTGCTTGGGATATGGTACCTCCGTACTATGGAGTACGTCATGCGAACGGTTGGTTTTTGTTTCTGTTTTTGTTTTTTGGGGGGGAAATCCGTTGGGGATGATGTCTCGTGTTCACGTTTTTGGGGCCCATGGACTGAGGCTGATAGTCTGCAGACTGCGCGCATTTCACATGATTTCACATGGGAAAAGCGTTGAGCGGTGGTCACGTTCTTGATGTAAGTAAGGTGTAGGGGGAAGAGTCAGGGTTTGCCCTAGGGGATTTTTTAATCTGTAGGTGCGATGAGATTTATCGTTGCAACTGATTAAGCGAAGATCAAGCACATATCCATGGCTGGTGCAGTGGTGCTATGTGAGTCAGATATTAAGATGCGGAGGACCTCGTACTTTCATGCAGCACATCAGGATGTTGAAGATGTCGATAGCAAACTGCAACTACCGCACAAGAGCATGCTTCTAGTTCTAAATCTTCGAACTCTCTATCGTCGTCCATCAGGCTTTGTCGTTGCCAAGCCGCCTTGCCCTCCACGGCCAACCCCAACGGCCCTCTTTAATGTACAACGTGCCTTCAGCATAGGATGGCAAGGTATTATCGCAGCTGCGGTAGCTTCCCCCAAGCCCCATGAATGCTCCGATATACATGTGAAATGTCCACCCGCCGTGTGACTTGGAAGGTTGAAACCCGCAAACGGCATTGCCAAGTGCTGAGCACAAAGCTGTAGTGGTATCATGTGAAAAAGCAAATCCGAACCCCGATTTTTGTGCCTCCGAAAGATGAATGCGCCAGTGATAGCCCGCTATGGAATGTGAATGCCATCGCCCCGCTATGTGTGTATGCAGCCCCAGAACGCTAATAGCAATGAGCAATGATGTAAGATGAATGGTAGTAAGAACGTTTTTGGACGACCCGATTACCACCCAGTTTGGTGGTATTCTCCAAGTCCGTGATCGAAATAATGGTTCCATGAATTAGTTTTTGATCCGTCTTGTGAGATCTGGCTAGGCTTTTGCCCCGGGTACTCTTGGAGATTGGCAACATCGTGGGCCGTGTGTCGTCGCTTGAGGACAGCATTCGCAGTTGTGCTCTTCTGCTGCCGTTCCCAGAGCAAATGCTTCCGTAGAGATTGTGTGAGCTCCGTCGCCAACATGTTGCGGCGTGTTGTCCGGGGCGAGAGGGCCGGTGGGTGTGTGTTGGATGTGGTCACGATAATTGGTTTCGATCGCGTCATGTTTGGAGGAAGCATTGCGAGACCAGAATCCTCCTCTTCCTCCTCCTCCTCTTCTGCTGACGTCCCCGCAGAAGGGCCAATAGGTGGAGATGTTCTTGAGCGTTGTAGATCCGATGTAGATTTTGACGCCAGGTTCGCAAACGCAGCGGCTCGGTCGGGTTGATGCATGAGTGTTGTGAGCAGTGATCGCCGTGATGTAATATTCGGTCTCGAATCGACCCTTTGGAAAAGCTGCTTGTCATTCGTAAGGGGCTCAGCACTGTCCGATACAGAGTCTTCCCAGTCCGACCCATCCTCGTCGTCTTCTTCCTCATCTTCCTCAATGGCGCTTTCAGGCGCATCCCCTTCATCATCCGACTCAAAAACCTCCTCATCTTCATGTGACTTGTGGTGGTTGATTGTGCGTGATTCGACTTCGTCTTTGAACGAGGTTTGCTTTTTACTCCTGAGAGGAAGCTTCAAGCCCGCAGTTAACGAGCTGTGCCTTGTCGGTTGGCACGACATCTGCTCGTCAAACGAGCTGTCGTCATCACCGGATGAGCCACCCAGAACGAACATGCCGCCTATCTTTGATCCCTCAGCCTTCGAGTGATTAATGGATTTGGTAGGGATAGGTGCAGGTGCAAGACGTGAGTTTGATCGATAGGATGATGAAACCTGGTTCGGGGAGAAGCCGCGCACCACACTGTGAGAAGTGAGGATCTCTGCGCTCGTGTCCGAGCCAACAGTCTGCCTGGAGCTGTGTTCGCTACCTGGACTGCTGAGTGGAGCAGTGGATGAGGAAGACTCGGAATAGCGTAGAGGCGCGTGCTTTGAAGGTGATGCTGGTCGAGGGGTGATATCGGTAGAAGGCATGACGGTGGGTACGGCATCGGCAATAGACGGAGACAATGGCTCCACCTTCTGCTGCTTTTGGATCAAGAGTACCATCTTTTCCAGACGGAACGAACTGATATGCTTCTCTCGTCCTCTGCTCACCGCTTTCACGGACCCTGCGCTGTGCAATGGGAGCGATCTAAAGGTGACAGGCGCCGTGCGCGAGGACGGTTCGAACTGGTCCACCTCATCCGATGAGGCGGAATCCACGCTCACTGACAGCTCTGGTATGTCCGCAGTACGTGGTCTTGAGCTGGAAAGATTGATTTCCGGTGTGGTGGCAGAACGTGGTTGCGGTTCGCAGCAGAACGTTTCCCGATTCCATATCCTCCAGCTCAGGTTCTCCAGCCGCCGGCCGTCCTCCATCGATTCTGCGCATTTTGAGAAGACTGCGGAAAACCCGTCAGTAATTGGGGCGAGAGGATGGTGGCGATTGAAAGATTCTTACCACTCCACATGTTATGCAGGTTCTCCACATTTTTCGGGTCGACGTCGTGCATTTTGGCCACATCCACCTTTAGCATCGGCGTCGCCATTCTCAAAGGCATGACGCCTTGAGGGTCCAAGTCAAGCCAAAAACAAAGTGAGACCCGGCAGAGAATTAATTTTGGTGGTGGTTTTCTTTTGCGGAGAGAGGGCCGGGTTGCGTCAGAGCCCGCACTCGCCGAGGTATCTTGGCCTCGTCAAAGGTTTGAGTATTCGATTAGGGTGAAGGCTTCGCAATTGCCAGACGACAATGATGCGATGTTAAATTGTGGGTTGGTGGAAGGTGAGGGTGAGAAGGTGGGAGGAATGGGGGGAGCGGAGGAATTGTATGCAACGAGGGCGAGTGGGTGTGAGCAGGTGGTTTTGTCTGGGAGCGTGTAGGTACTACTCAGTACCATGCTCTGCAAGCACGCCGTACTTTCTGCCGCAGTACCTTAAGGCCGAATTGGTCCAAGGTCAGACGGCGAATACGAATTATTAATATTCGATTCTCTTCTCTCGGCAATAATCACGATAATAATAATGATAATGATAATAATAATAATAACAAATACCTGGGTAGTTGTTATATGATAACAAAGAAATGGTAGAAAGGTTTAATACGTCGACAGAAAGTCTGATTTCGGTTCTAGATGGACGGTACACAATGGCAACGATATAAGCCCTTTCTCTGCATTCAGAGTAGGGGACCTCGACACTTCATAAAGGATCCCTTCGATTACTCTGCACTACCCTCTCCTTGGTCACTTGCAACGTTCGTTCCATTCACTGCCCACTACTGGGTGACTATTAAAGCCGTGATACTGGTGATGTTGCTACATCCTGACGGTCTGAGACCACTGGTCTGGCACGTTGTCTGCGCTACCGGGGAAGTGGAACTTGTGGAGAAAGCTGTCTGAGCGGCGGCAATGCTTTGATTTCACGGTAGGAGATGAATGAGACTGAAGACAAGATGCGATAGGGCACATTTCCTTCATGGCTAGGCCATACTAGCTAACGGAAGGAAAGCCGGTTCCTCTGGCCGCTGGGGGCAGACGAGATCCAACAGGGGTAACCTCGGCGCAAACAGAGAGGGGGGGGAGGAGGAGAGGAGATGATGGATCATGGAAGGGGGAGAAGAAGGACAGTGATGTGGTCATCTTCCACCATTCCACTACTACGACAGGCTAGGTACTACTAGGCAAAGTCAGCAAGGTCAGGTAGGCACGTACTTTACTGTGTAGGGTACGTGGATATGGAGGTACAACAACCAGAGACACCATGGTTCAGGGAGATTATCAAATCACAGCAGTAGTATTATTATTGTTATTATTGTCCCATTCCTTGATCCGCCTGGAAAACATCAACGGTACATCATATTCTTCGAATATGCGGTCTAGATACTTTATGGGATAAGCAGATGAATGCAAGGATGCCTACCGCCTCCCAAACCTTCGGATTCTGGAGCGCTTCCCCAGCATGTGCGTCCGTAGCATTAAAGCGATAGACCCCCCACTCCTACGACCCTTGGACTCCTCCAGTGATTCTTATTGCTCGTCTGCGGGTCCCGGAAATCTGGGATAGGTCACACACCCACATCCAAAGCAGCGTGTTACTTTGATACGCCTCCAAAGCGCCACCAACGAGATCCCCTTCCCACTGTGGCACCGATTGCTTACCTACAAGTATGTATTTAGTACTTGGCACTACGACCTCTAGCCTCCTCGCCAGGAGACCATCCCATGCAGCCAGACAAATCACATGTTGCGCGCTGGTACGAGCGCCTGTCAGGCTGTCACTATGGTACTACTCACCTATGTACTGTACTGCCGGTACTGGATCTTGCAACCCCTTCACACTTGAATGTTGTCCTTGTTGGGTAATCATTACTAAGCCATCTGTCCTTCAGTCTGGAGGGTTAAAGGTAGAGGTCGATGTTTGCTTTACGCGCTGCCAATCAAAAGCATCGTGTGGTGGTTCTCTGCATGTGTTCCTGCTTTCCATGGACCGGTCTGCTGCATTGATTCTGTATGAAGAAGTGCAAAAGTAAGATCTGGATCGTGTATTCCGTACAACGCGATCCAATACAGCTTGAATGCGTCGATCAAAGACTTCCCAGAGGGCCGAATGCAGGTCGTAGTCACGGCGAGTCAATGCCCCGGTCCACATGTTCGCGGTGCCTTGTCAACTACGGAAACAGTCAGGTTCTTGCCAGCATGTACCAATGAATCATCGCAGATTGATCATCGTAAGATGTTTGCCTTGGACTTTGGAAAGGTGATTCGAGGCGCTGGTACTGATAGGTCGTTCCTCAACAATGGGAAGTTGCACTCCAGTTTCTCATAGGTACACGGTTGTCGTGCGAAGCCAACTTGATCACCGTGACCTTGACTGTACCTGGAGGAGTAATAAATTCGGGACTCAAGATGGCAGCAGTCTTCCCAGGTGACCACTTGTCGCTTGCGTTGGTTGGATGACGTTGACGTACAGCGCATGTTGTGGCGCCAATATTAATATGGTCGCAGCGTACGAGCGGTCGCATAAAGTGACAGCTCATGTGACGGTCTCGAAAGGTAGCGATTGACCGGATTCCACATAGATATGTCGCCCCCCACCGGAGTAGTGATAATAGCAATACTGTGATACAGCGGTTGTACAAATCAAGTCGTAGTTCGCCCGTTACAAAGAGAGTCAGCTGTGCAGAATCCTAAGGGTTCTTGGATGCGTTGTCATCCCACGGGATCCAATACCTCACGAGCAGGCATATTCTATCGTCTCCAGTGGAACCTACCGATCTATTGGAAAGTCGAATCGAGGATGAAGGAATCCTGAAATCGACAGCAGGGAGTGGCGCCTAAGGAGGAATCCGGGGGGCAGTGTGGGTCACCGTCGCTTTTGATCTGGGGAAGAAAGCAAGGGATTTTCATTGCATGATCGTCCAAAGGGCATTATTCTATGCACAGTATATCGTGACACCTGGATATACTAATGTAGGTATGATCTGTTGCTTTGATGCTGACGACGACGACGACGACGACGACGAGAAGAAGCGGTGAAGTTACTCTTGCCCACCACTCAAAGAGCTTGAATCATTTGGTTCCATTATCTAATCATCGACTAAGGGAGAGTACTACAGCAGGCTTTCCCTATCACCGAAGACTGGTACGGAAATACTCGTTCGCTTGTCTTCCGGTGCTGTATTCCGTAGAATACCCTGGATCCCTTTTCCCACAACACCTTTAGGGGACAGTTTGATTACCATCTCGTCGCGTGGCCGACGATCGGTTGAATCCAGGGCAATGGAATCAGCCGGACCCCGGATGATTTCATCCGGGCCTCCACCAACGTCCAACCGGTCGAAAGGGGCAGTAGTAGCGTAAGGGTAGCAACTAGCAAGTCCCGTGAAGATCTGAACTCAGGTCCTCCAGCAACGGTAGAATACCCCAGTTTCAGAGTGAGCAGGCAGTTCACGGGGCTCCACGTGTGTATCAGTTAGTGCCGGTTTCAACAACAAAACAACAACAACAACAATAATACTCCGTAAGCGGCACCCTACTCGAAGGATTGCGGGACAGCATGAAGAAATCAGTGCCGGAACGTTTTCAGTTGTGCCGTGTTCGATGGTTGTCGAGGGGGAAATGACCTCATTGCTACTTGTCATTGTCATTGTCAACCATCACCATCACCATCACTATCAGGCTTATTGATATTCCTTACAAGGCAGATTTTCTTATCACAATGAAGGTAACAAACAATACTCCCCCACACCGTCACGCGTCCATCGTCTCCCCTCCAATCGTAAATCCCCCATGTGTGGGGGTTGCCAAGAGGTGACAGTTCTGCATCGACGGAGGTATTACTCCGTACGTCGTACTATGTACTCGTGCGTAACCCCCATCCTTCATCCTGGTCGGTCGGCATCCTCCCAATAGCCCCGGAAGGCAAGACCAACTTCCCCGGCCGACGCAGACCCCAGTTTGCAAAGCGAATGCCGACCCCGATCCCATCCCTCGAGAGATCCATACATACATAATAATAATCACAGATAAGTACAACTCCCTACATGAATTAATCAGCAATGTGATTAACGATAAAGCGATCTTCGGCGCCAAGTTCCCGATTTCGCAGGACAGCCACATTTTCTCGGGATCGGAAGCGCCACTAGCAATTAATTGATTGTTCCCACGTGCTCTCTCACCGCCAGACGGGACTCCGTAGACCCACGTTGTCGTCGACCCAATTGGGCTCCATCGCCCGGGGAGAAATACTGTTGACTAAGGTAAGATGTTTGGGATTGTTGTCCGTCTGTCGTCTCAGTCTGTTGTGAATAGAAACCCGTCGTTTGGGAGCCTCTTCATCTCGTCTCCACGTGATTGCCCTTTCTCGATGATTCGCGTTCTCGATGCGGATTGTCTACTTATCGTGGCGCAAAAGTCGGAGAGAAAAGCTTAAATGTGTCCCAGAATCGTTTCTTGGAATCTCGTTTGGGACGGCGCCAGTTGTGTGGATCAGGAAAGGTAAAATTAGGTAAGTATTCCGTAAGGTAAGGTAGGTAAGGTGTAAAGTGGGAGGTTGCAGCTGGCGCCGAGCCAGGCCTATCGCGCTTAGTAGGTATTTGGTACTTGGTACTTAGAGTACTTTATCTTATGTACTTCCACTTCTGAGTCGTTGCCGTGCCTGTCCCTGCTGCATGGCCATTTATGCACCCACGCGTGGACAGTCGTCCCAACTCCCAAGATCTTGGATTCTGCAGCAGGCCGTTACATGCATAAGGTAGATAGATGCCATTTCAGGTGTCGGTCCTACCTTTGCGATCAACAAATGCAAGAGTCTGGTGTGGGATACAGAAAAGGTCTCCGTCCCGTTTCCGTTCCGGGAAACGCATGGTATTTGGTTCTTCTCACATCCTTCAGTCTCTTTCGCTCACTCTTTGCATGTTTGTGATGCTGGCTTTCCCAGTTCGGGTTGACACGCGGTCAATGGAAATGCTAAGAGCCGAGAGAGAGTAACACTCTTTGCCAGTCTATCCGCTAGTTTCTCGTATATTTTTGAAAGAAGTAGCAAGGCATGCAACCCTATAGTATATCCCGGTAGTCTACCCTTTGGCTGTGGTGCTATATGATATGAAATGACTTGTTTTTGGACTGCAAACACTGTTTGAAGTCGTCCGCGCCCCTTCATGATTTGCTCAATCGGACACATCGGACACTGTTCTCAAGCCCCTTGCAATCGAATGCCGCAGTCCGGAGAATCAGATCCCGTATGAATCCTTCGGACGGGGTCAACTGGACTGGTGCTTCCGATCTTTCATGAGTGTATCGTTTCTGTAATTCCTCTTTGACCACCTCGTTTGCGAGTGGTAACGTGTATCGGTATGAATGGCGCGGGAAGCCGTGGTGACCCAACTAACCCGGGGTTTCTTACAGAGATTTCCTTACCACATTCCGAAAGAGATAAAAGAACTCAAGCGTTTGACGCGGTCATGCCGATTTTCTATTCATATGAAGTCTTTAAGCTGCCAGGCTGTCCATGAAATTCTAGTGCAAGACATTCTGCTTCGCTTCATTATGCTTTCATGATTCCACTCTTTCGAGGTTTAGATGCGGATACATACACCTTTTCGTTTGAGGTTCTATCGTAGTTGCGATGCATCATAGTCTACAAGTGCTTTACGTGTAAGATGGTGGGCTTCCCATCTTTTGTATCTCGGATCGTAACTGTCTACGATCATCATTAGGCAAGACCGTAAGTATGGAGTTTACGGACAATTTAGATGAGCCCTTGGACGACATAATGCAGGGTAACGCTCCGCTAGGTTCTAGCTTTTCTACGGAAATTATACTGAATCAAATGGCGCACTAGACACCAATGGAGCTATCATCGAAGACGAGCTTAACACAACTGCATCTTTGGAAGGTCTTCAAACCGATGAGCAGCGGCGTGTCCTGAATATTGTTGCTCAGCTTCGTAAATGTGGTCTCGAAAGCGTTCTTTCACTGCCTCAACTTGTCGTCTGCGGAGACCAATCCGCCGGGAAGAGCTCTGTCCTCGAGGCCCTTACGGAGATTCCCTTCCCAAGGAACGACAACCTGTGCACTCGTTTTGCGACCGAGATAATCCTACGCCGAGCACCAAGCGATTCGCTTACTATCAAGGTAATTGCAGACACCGAACGTCCCAAGATGGAGCAAGAGTCCATCCAAGCTTTTCAGGAATCCATTACGAACTTTGGTGAACTTCCACGCGTAATGACGGCGGCCATGGACGCTATGGGTTTGGGTAGCCTCGATGGCACATCGACCTCGGCGTCTAACGCCAAAGCCTTTGCCAAAGATGTCCTCAGCATTCAGATAGAAGGTCCGTCGAGGCCTCAGCTGACATTGGTAGATCTTCCTGGTCTCATTCAAAATGAAACCAAAGGTGTTACTGGAGCCGACGTGGACATGGTCAAGGAGATTACCGACCATTACATATCTTCATCCCGTACCATCTGCTTAGCTGTCATCGCTGCCACTAACGATTACGCGAATCAGGGGATCCTCACCAAGGTCCATAAAGTTGATGAGAAAGGAGAACGTACGCTCGGGATAATTACCAAGCCTGACCGATTATCCCGGGGATCCGGAAGCGAGAAGGCCTACTTGGCTTTAGCAAGGAACGAAGATGTGTTTTTCAGCCTAGGCTGGCATGTGCTTAAGAACCGTGCTTATGAGGAAGGCGCCAGCTCATTCCTGGAGCGCAATATGTCAGAGGCTGCTTACTTCAGAACGTCTAATTTCAAGACCCTACACCGCGATTGCGTTGGTATCGATTCGTTAAGAAGTCGTCTCAGCCAGCTACTGTTTAATCACATCAAGCAGGAGCTCCCAAAGCTACGAGAAGACCTTGAAAAGGCATTAGCTGATACCAAAGGCGGATTAGCGACAATGGGCAGTCGCCGAACAACAGCACAAGACTGCAGAGCTTACCTCATGCAGCTCAGCCTCGATTATCGTGATGTTTGTAAGGCAGCCGTGGGCGGGAACTATGAGGGGGAATATTTCAAGCACAGTTCTGAGCAGCCCACAACTCATCGCAGACGACTACGTGCAGTTGTTCAGTATATGAATAGCCGGTTCTCAGACACTCTTCGCACGAAAGGTCACAAGTATCATATAAAACTATCAGAAGGACCTGAAAGCACGGAATCTCCAGCCGAAGCAGCACCAGAGGACAACGCAAACGAGAATAACCCGTCACAATCTTCCGAGATCCAACGCAATTTGCCGAGTTTAGGAGCCAACAGACCAGCCATGCTTTCTAATCCTGAGGCACTCAAGTGGGTTCGTGGAGCCCTCACTAGAACTCGCGGAAAAGAGCTTACCGGTAACTTCAACCCACTGCTCATAGGTGAACTGTTCTGGGAACAGTCCTCAAAGTGGCGCCGCTTAGCATTGGACCACTTGGAAAGCGTAGCAGATCAATGCAGCCGCTTCGTTCGGTTTCTACTTGAACAGAAGTGTCCCAAGGACATTCATTCGCGTCTTTGGTCGTACCAGATTCAAGATGCGTTGAAGAGCCGCAGTGAAGCTGCAGTCCAAGAGCTAGATCGGATAATGGAGGATATTGAGAACTATCCCATCAACTATAATCATTATTACACTGATACAACCCAGAGATACCGTCAAGCCAGGGTGAGGGCAACCCTTGCCGAGTGTATCAAAAGCGCAACTACACATCATTATCACGAAGATTATGACGCAGACCACACATCCACGACTATCGATGTAGACCAGGTTGTTGGAAAGTACTCCGAACGAATTGATCCCGACATGGAAAAGCTCAGCTGCAAGGAGGCGCTTGATTGTTTGTTGGCCATCTACAAGGCTAGTCTTGACCCTTTAAAGTTCCTATTGAGTAGATAGCGAGATGAACTAAGCCCCCCACGCAGGTCATCCAGAAAACCTTCATCGCCAACGTAACAACCCAGATTATTGAACGCCACATCGTACGCGGTATCGAGGAAATTTTCTCCCCCGTTGTCGTCAGCAGACTGAAAGATGCCGAAGTAGAGGCTATCGCCTCCGAACCTACCCCAGCCAAAAGGGAGAGAGAATATCTCGTAGATCGGGTTGGCAAGCTGGAAGAGGGATATGGCATCTTGAGGGATGTATTGGGAAGTTCTTCGCTCTAAGGATCTTCGTCTCGGAGGAATCGCCGCTGTGGTAGGACGGGATGCGAGCAAAGTCACAATACTGCTATTGACAACTTGATCGTTTCCGCACCACGAAGCAAAGACCGATTAGGCCTTACGAAATTCGGTCATAATCGTGCTCCTCTATCGATACTACGAACTTTCAGCATCGATAACTCGACAATCTACAATGCGTGATCTTCTTAAGCCGTTTCTCTCTCCCGTCCTCCGGTTTTGTCTACTCGTTCATCCAATCTAATGCCTGGATCCAAAGACGATTTCAGCATATCATACCGAGCCACGATGTCCCGATGTCCCATGACCAATGTTGTGGACCTTCTTCATCTACGGCTCGACGACCCCCAACGTGATCTATTTGAATCCTATCTCTGTTCTCCGTTCTGCATGACCACACTTTCAAACCACGACCGCTACTGCAAATAGCACTCCACCCTTCCATTTACAATCACAACCACCCCTTGTCGATCTCTACAATTCCTTCTTTCCTTGCGGACTCGACAACTCGCACCATCCCCGCCCACATCCCCTTCTAAATCCCCCGATTTTTTTTTATCCCTCTAGAGTACAGAACTCCCTGACATAGACAATTCGCATCCTTGCTATCCATCAAATCACACATACATACATACCCTTAGCAACATATAGCTCACAATAAATTTTTTCTCTTTCAAAACGCTAACACCAATTATCAACTATGACCCGAAAAATCACAAACAAGATAGACCCATCATAACTCCCACCACCCACTCTTCCCCCCCCAAAAACCCATCCAAGTACCGACGAGCACGCTTCCACAGCACCAAACCCCACACACCTCACCAACTCCACATACCATACCAATCTCCCCCCCCCCCAACAACAACCCTAACCAGCCCCCCCCCCCAAAAACCTCCACCACTCCACTCTCACCCCCAACCCTCCCTACCAACCTCGAAAAAACCACCGACACGGAAACTAGAAGGGTATTTGAACGGAGAAGAAGAGGGAAAAAAGGAGAGCAAAAAAGGGGAGGAGTGCATACGGAGTTTGATGAGTCGCTCGTTGTGGGTAAGAGAAAGAGGGGGGAAGGGGGTGGGTTAGGTTAGGATGGATATGTTGTTGGTTGGTTGTAGCCGGGGACGCGAAATGGGATGGGATGGGGTGGGGCAGGATGGATGGATGCATGCCGGGTGCTTTGCTCTCGTTTCGCTCATTCTTTTTCTTTTCTTTTTTGGTTTCTTATTATTTGTTGTTGCATGACCCCCCGTGCACGATCCGCACCCCCTCTCACCCCTCCTCTTCCCTCCACCCCCACCTGCCACCATCCCCATCCCCATCCCCATCCCCACCCCCCATTCCACCCCCCATTCCACCCACCTCTCTTCCTGCCTCTCTCCCCGCCTCTCCTCCAACACCCCAGACGAGGGGTACCCGCATCCAAACTCCATTCCGGCTCTGGCAAAAAAAAAAAAAGAGAATAAGGAAAGGCGGTGGTGGGGATGGTTGAGGTGCTTGGGACGTGCGCATGGTGGGTAATACACCGGGGGAGAGGTTGGGAAAAGGGGAGGTGGAGGTGGAGGTGGAGGTGGAGGTGGAGGGATGGAGGATGGGGGCCTGGGTGGGGTGTGGGCGATGAGATAATGAAGAAGACTGGGGATGGAGGGGGAAGGAATGATAGAGAGGGGAACAAGAGAAGTGGAATTTATGAGGGAGGGGGCGGATGTACTTGCTGCAAATGCTTGCATGGTGGACGATCTACGTCACAGACCCCCTAATCAGACTTTTTCTACCAAACGCCATACTTATGCTACGGTATCTATGGTAGATGGAACAAAGCTTATGACACAGACAGAAGCACGCTGGAAGAAAACATGTTTCTAGAAGTCGTTCTCGTCGCTGCCGGCGATGATGACTTGGTTGACCTGATAGGAGTGAGAAAGGGTTTATTAGGTTTGTGTGGGTGGGTGGATTGGAACGGGCAGTAAGAGGGGAAAGACGAACCTTGAGCACCATCCTACACAACTGCGTAGCCAGGAGCAACTGCTGTCGTTTGCCAATCAGGGGATCGATGACAAAGTGCTCGCGCATATCTGCCCATCACCATCAGTTCACTTCTCTCACAACTGTACGTCTCCAACCCATAGAATATCTCAAGCTTACCGTTGCTCCCCGTCTGCATACAATCCACCCCCAACCTCGAATTCTTCTCCTTGACCTGCCTCGACTTGATCTCCGCCAACGTCTCAATAGGACTCAACCCCGAGTTCTCCGCCAGCGCCATCGGCACCGAGTCCAACGCATCTGCAAACGCCCGCATCGCATACTGCTCCAGGCCGGGGCTCTTGCCCGCAGCTTCTTCCACAGCGAGGGAGCAAGCGATTTCAGCAGCACCGCCTCCATAAACGACGCGGTTGTCCTTGACGAGATTCCGCACTACGCAGAGGGCATCGTGCAACGAGCGCTTGGCCTCGTCGATGATCATCTTGTTGCTGCCGCGGACGAAGACGGTGACGGCGCGTGTGTTGGCGCATTCTTCAATGACGAGCATCTTTTCGCGTGTGGTGCCGAAACTGAGTTCGCGCACGATGCCGGCCTTGCCGAGTTTGGCGGCGTTGAGGTCTTCGAATCTGGGGACGATTCGCCCGTTTGTGGCGATTGCGATTAGTTCGATTTCGGGGCCTCCGACCCATCTTACGGCGGGGAGCTTGTTTTGTAGTAGTAGATGGTTGGCTTCATCGTCGAAGCCCCATTGACATATTACTAGATTCGCTCCTGTGTCTTTGATTTGCTGGATCATCTCGGTGAACTTGTTCTTCTCGTAGTTTTGAAGTTTTTTGAACTCTTCAACGGTCGTTATATCGAGCTTGTGCTTCGTCTTGGGCTTTGGGGGCTCAAAAGCGCATGTTAGAATAGCAAGCTTGGCATCTCGTACTTCATCGGGCATCTGAGGGTGTGAAAAGTCCTTGTCTACTATGACTCCTTTTATGAGCAGTGTATCCTCCAGTGAGCCTCCAACCTTGCCGTCAACCTTTATTAGCTCAAAGTCGACGTCTTTCCTCTCCAGATCCGCAACGGAAAGGACGGCATCAACGGCTATTTGGGCGAACTGGTCATGAGCTTTCGAGACAATCTTGCTTCCTAAACTTGTCTTTGCAACCTCGAAGAGATTTTGTCTCTGGTCTTTTGTAAACTCGACTTTATCACTTATCTTATCCAATTCGGAGACCGCGACCTCGCAAGCCTCATCATATCCATCTGCTATACGTATAGGATGTATGCCTTTATCGATGAGGTCGGCAGCTTGCTCTAACAAAGCTCCTGCTAAGACCACAACACCTGTTGTACCATCCCCTATTTCGTCGTCTTGAGACTTTGAGAGTTCGACCAGTAGCTTTGCAACATGATTTGATATTTCCATCTGGGAAAGAATTGTAGCGCCATCATTTGTGACCGTGATATCTCCATCCGGTGAAATAAGAATCTTGTCTAGGCCTCTTGGTCCCAACGAAGTTCTCACGATATTGGCTACCGTTCTCGCCGCAAGGATATGTGCTTTTACCGCATCATTACCATGCTGTCTTTTCTTTTTCCCTTGATCCCGGACGACTATGAAGGGCCGGCCTTGCTCATCTTTCATCACCGCCGCTGAAACAGGATGATCAGCTGCTGCAACCTACCTAGTGCTCTGGCCTACTAGTTTTACCTTGCGACATATCCAGATCTGTAGGGGGCTATGTCAGTCCTTCACTTCTCGTCTTAGAAAGGTGGAAAAGAAACTATAACGTACTCATTGCCATATTTTCGAAGGGTTTCCAGTCAAATCACTTCTCAGGCCAATCTCTTGCGCTCCAAGTCTTCTTCCAAGTATAGGGCGACCCAGCGATAAAAAAAAGATATTGACACTTAGCAAGGATATCTCTTGTATTCGTTGACTTACAGGAAAATTATATGCGGGAGACGTGCCTCAGCAAAGCTAGCCTCTCAAAAGGTCCTAGCGCCATCTTCACGCGACTTTCGAGCTCCTTCAATCTGAAGCGCGACTCCTCACCTCACTTTGCGCCAACTACAATTCTTCACCCCCACATTATCGAGAGATACAAGACCAGCATCTGTCATACTATCTTTACTTGAGCAATTGGTGTTATCAAATACGACCCAAACGCGACACTCTTCAAGAACCCTCGCTCACTTGAAGTTCGTATTTCTCACAAATCTACGTCACAATGCCGCGTAAACCTCACTTACACCCCACTGCATCCTGCAGATCGCATGACTTGTAGCTTACATATTCCCTTGTAGCTCCTTTGCTTGAAGAGAGCGACAACGAATCAATGGCTGAAGCAAACCCGCAACTTCAAGCAAACCCGTCGGCTCAAGTCGACCATGAGCTCAAAGACGCGGTACCCGAGAACAATGAAGAGGAAGAGGAAGACGATGAGGAAGACGATGAGGAAGGCGAGGAATACGTTGTCGAATCCATACTCGACCACCGATCTGATTTTATCGATGTGAGTTAGCTCAGAATCTGGTGATTTGAACTCTCTGTGCTGACACTCTTTACACCAGGGCGTTATGAGATACAATGTAAAATGGAAGGGGTATCCGAAAAAAGCAGATCATACCTGGGAAACAGGGGAGAACTTAGAGTAAGCACCATCTCGAGCTCGCAGACCACCTATTCAAAGCAAGCACTGACCCTCAACAGGAGTGCAAGCCTAGTCCTTGAAGCCTACTGGAAGAAAATTGGGGGGAAACCCACCGTGCCGTCCAAAATCTCAAAGAAACGCGGCCGCCAAAGTCTCAGCGGAAACGGCTCAACGAATAATACGCCAAAAAAGCAAAAGCGAGGGCGCAAAAGCACCCATACGTTGAGCCTCGACCAAACCCCAGAACCCCCAACTGGCTTCACACAAGTGGGGGACGATGATTGGGAACCCCCGCCTCCCAATAAAGACGCGTGGGACCCACTAGTCCAATCAATCGATACAATCGAGAGGGACGACGACGGCGAACTCTGGGCATACCTGTTGTGGAATGATAAAAACGGCGATGGCCGATTCTACCGGTCAAAAGCAAGAGTCCCCACATGCAACCAAGCGTGTCCGCAGCGAGTATGTTTACCCTCATTCACTGTATCATATTTCTGCGACGTCAAAGCACTGATATAGGACACAGATGCTCCAATTCTACGAGAAACACGTTGTTTTCACCCAAAACCGCTCCTCATTCGTCGACAGCAATGGCCAAGTCGCTTAACCCTCTCTCCTACCTTTCCAATCTCCCATATCAATCCAATGGCAATAACCGAGGGTGGGGATCTAGCGGGCGGTAGGGGGGACATCTCTTTTCTGTGTGGTTTGAGGTTACCTATCAAGACTTGCGATGGAATGGACAAAATCACTTGAGTTATTATCGAATGGATATCCAGCGATGGGGAGTGTACTCTAGCGCGGAGTGATCGATCCAAATTTTTTCCCTAAAAGCTTCTTCTAGCATGACATCTAGCGGTCTACATACGCTTTGCCTCTTCTTCCGCTAGGCCGGCATATTTGTATCGGTCTGCTGGAAGTGAAGATTGCTACTACTTCCTACCGAACATACCTTGTTCAAGGCGTTGGATAATTCCGTAGCACGCTCGCTCAAGTAGGCAGTCTCAGCCCCAGCGGACTGGTAGCAAGCTAAGCTGCTCTCTAGCAGTTTAATATCTCACGTATTCACAGATATAACAATGAAATTTCTCCAGCTGGCTAATCTTGCAAGCCACATAGTCCACGACATGGCTAGTCAAATATTCTTACAAGATAACCACAGCAAATCCAATCCTCTGTCTCTCATCCACATCTCAGCTACACATTAATGAGTATCTCAGGTTAGTAAAGCCCTCATCGGCTGAAGCACATTGGAATAGCAAACTTCATCCGCACAAAATCCCACCATACCGCTCAGACCTACTTTCACCTTTACTCACATCACGAGCAAACCACCCCCCTCGCAACCCCCACATCCTCCCAATCACACTCCCAGACACTCAGCACACACATCTCACATCCCCTTCCCAGCTCCCGCCTCCTCATTCTCCCCACTACCCTCGCCATCTTCCCTTTCCCCTCTTCTCCTAGGAAAGCCTTGGAATCATGATCCCACAACTCCACTCCTTTCCAGAGAGTAAAAGTCCCACTTAGGAACGGAGGCTTGTCGCTTGTGAAAAGATCTGCGAATTGGAAAGTTTGTTTGATGCTTCCAGGCTCCCGCCCGGAGTAGATGACGCGAACGTAGAGTTCGATGACAGCGTCGGTATTGGTGCGGAAAGCAGCGGACGCGGCATTGAGGGCTTCGCCGATGCGGAAGCAGGTGCGTAGGACGGTGCGAGGGTGGAGGCCGATGATGGGGGAGCGGTCGCGGATGGGTTGGGGGAAGGGTGTGCGGACAAAGGGTGTAATGTGAGGTGACGAAGCAGTGGATGCTGACACAGGAGCGGCAGGGGGCGTGGAAGGGCCGGGGATCTTGCGCAGTTTGACGGGTATGTATGTAGTCGGTGGCATCCATTGCAGCTTTGGGGTAGTGGGTCCTGGAGATGAGGGCGGTGTCGATGAATCGGCATTCCTGGGGCTGGAGCTTGCTAGATTCATTAATTCGGCATCTAAATCGTCATCATCATAAATGTTTTCGGGATCCTCTGAGATGTTTGTTTCAGCGTTCAGCGCATTCTTAGTAGCAGGAAGATTGAGATTATGAGAGGATTGAAGGTGAATAGTAGGAGAGTTAAGGAAATCCGAATCATCATCAAAGAAAGATAAGATAGCTTCGTCTACCTTATCCAAGGGTGAAGGAAGTTGAACAGGCTGGTCCTCCGTACCGTTGGGCTGTTCGGCCTCAGAGACTAGGTCAGAATTCCGAAATATAGCTCTATTAGGCAGGTAGGTTTGCTCTCTAACGTCTTCTGTTAATTGCGCCAAGTCCTCTAGTCCTTCATCATCCATCGGAAATTCATCATCTTCAACATCAGCCTCTTGGCCAGACTCTTCCAACCTTCTTAATCCAGTTGGCTCAGTCCATGGATCTGGAGAAAGGGTAGGACCGCAGCAATCTGCGGACATAGCATCCTTGTTCACGATCTGCAGTCGTCCTCCGGTAATGAACGTGGTTTGCTCTTGATTACTTGGTGGCAATGTATATTCGCTCTCTAATGCTTCATCGGAATCATCTTGTCGATGCACAGTGGGCTTGTCTAACAATTCTGGTCCACCTGTAACCTCGAGCTGAAGGGGCTGACTCGACAACTCAAGCAGGCTGTAATGTGCACCTTGCCCGGGGAACGAATAACTAACGGGCGAGCAGTAGCGTGTGTCGTTTCTGTTTTCTGACCATGCGGTCGACGAGGTAGTATGTACTTGCGCAGAAGGAAGACCGGGGATACTTTCATCATTACCGGCACGTCCTAGATAAGTTGGTTTCCCTGTAGCTCCTTGGTCAAGAGATTCACTGGGATATGTATCCTGGTTTCGATTTCCAATACTTGATGATGCCGACTGGTACCTGAAGCTTTCAAGCTTCTGCATTGTATGCCGCGATAGGATAGTTTTTGGGTCTATATCGGACTGGAGTTCCGTATGCTCCGCAATTTCGTGAGGGAGATCTTTGAGCTCATCGGCTAAATGCGTCCCCATGATTCCAGTAGCCTTGGTCCTGCGAAGGTTTTTCAATATAGTCTGTAGCCTCGTTTCGCTTGGCGGTTCAAATTTTCTTGCTTTCTTGGAACGAGAGGTATTGGCTTCCTTCTGGTTTCCTGACGCTTGTGTTGATGCCTTGGTTCTCTTTCGCTTCTGCCCACCGTTCTGTGTCCTACCTCCATCAATGGTTCCGGCTTCGCCAGCCAATGTTGTGGGTTCGTTCGGCCGATTGACGGGGGTAAATCCAGATACGATTGTCTTGAATGCCGCGTACGAAGGGTCTTCCCTACTGAACCCATGAGCGTAGCTCACAGCGAGTGCCCAGCAAGCACATACATATGAGGCTGCGACATTCGTTGCTCGTCCTGCATAGCTCCTCCCGTTTTGATCGGCTTCCACACGGCCTTCAAGCCTTCCTCAAGAACCTCTCCGCCCCAATTCAGCCATCAGTGCTTCTTTTAACCTGTCGCCATCTCTGCCACAGATCAATTGCTTACGACTTGATAATGAAGTTGCTTGGTACATCGTAGAAGGGACGGATACCTTAATGATGACCTGCATGGTGGGGAAATTGGGTGAGTGAAGGAAATCACGGAACTCACGGAACGTCGACACCTCACCCCACCAACTAGTCCCAAGCAAGTCGTCGTATCACTTCACACAGACTGAGCACCCCATGACGTCCAACGGCCCCCTCTCTTCTCAGACTGCACGATTAACTTCTTCGGATTCTTTGATATGGAGCTCATGCAGCGTTTCACTCCTCAACAGGGACAATTGTCTCCAGCATTGTTCTCCCATCCATGATCCAAAATCTGTCTATCACTTTCACTATTAGTGTCTTTCAGCCTAAGCAGGTTGTCGTTACATAGTCCATATCAACGAAGCTTCTGGGAACAGCAGCGTGTGTGTATGTGAAGTGTCTTGGCTGAGCCTCTTCTGAGGGCATAATGTTTTCATCTTCGGTATGTGTTCATACGGTTTCTCCTTCCATCGTACCCACAATGTGGACATAAACATTCATATCAGTGTAGACTAGCTTTGGTAAGGTAGCATCCATTGAAAAGTCCGACTTCTTCCATGTTTATTTTTTCTTCAAGTTTTGTGCGACTGTCTTTGATAATCCCAATACATCTTATATCCAAAACAATATGCTGAGAAACCATCTCTACCGGCAGAAGAAGCCGTTTTCGGCAATCACGGTGCAGATAGATCGCTTGACTAGCGAGCAATATGAAGCGGATGATATGAGCGGGCTAGTCGATCTAATCGAGGTTATCCGGCTGCAAGCTGGAGGTCCCACAGAGGCTGCGAGGGCTATTCGCAAGAAGCTGTGAGCGATTCTAGCACTTGGCATCAACAGCGAGCGTTACTAAAAGTGATGATATAGCAAGTATGGGAGTGTTCATAGGCAGCTCCGCGCTCTGACTGTCCTTGACGGACTGATCGAAAATGCTGGTCCTCGTTTCCAGCGAGCATTCGCTGATGAGGCGTTGCTGGAACGTCTTCGTGTAGCGGCTACAGACTCTTTGTCGGACGCAGAGGTAAAGCAAAAATGCTCTGTACTGTTTAGACAATGGGCCGTGGTCTACAAGTCGACGCCAGGCATGGAGCAGATCGCTGGCCTGTACAAGCAGCTACCTCAGTGGAAGAAGCCAGCCCGGCGAGAGGCATCAAAGATTCTCCAGGAAAATGAGCAAGGAGCTACCGAGGACCCTTTTGGGAACGGCGAATCAGAACCAACGACAATGTCGGCACGCCAGCCAATCAATCCATCATCTGCTTCAATTTCCAAACCGCCAAAACAAAAGCTTGATAAAAATGGCAAAAGAGTAAAATCCAAACCCTTCAACCTCGAGAAAGAAAAACCCCAGCTCCTCCAAGCCATCGCCTCCTCCTCGATCGCCAGCACGAACCTCATGAACGCTCTGAAGCTCATCAATCGAGAACATAAGCGCGTCAGCGAAGATCAGGAAACTATCAAGAGGTTTGAAACTTGCAAATTACTGCGCCGGCAAATTCTGAGATATATCCACTACGTCGAAAGCGAGCAATGGCTCGGCAGCCTAATCCATGCGAACGAGGAACTCGTGACAGCACTCATGGCGTTTGAAGTTCTGGACAAGAGCGTCGAGGACGACAGTGACAGCGAAGGGGATTGGGAGGATGGGCCTTCAGCGTCGAATGGAGAGTCGGCGGGATTGAGGAATACGCAAGAGCCATTTGATAGGTTGCATCTTCGGACGGCAAATGCGAGGAAGGCGCCGCCGGTACCGACTAATGGAAAGGGGAAAGTGGGATATGCTGATGATGAGGAGGATGAAGAGGAGGAGCTGGAGGATGAGAATGATCCTTTTGCAGACAGGAATGAGGTGCATACGCCAAAGGGGGAGAGGCCAGGGATGACTTGGTAAGTGAAAATTAGGATGCTATGTCTTCATAGCTAATGTCTGTGTAGGAAGGAAGTATAATCTTCCGCGCAGTCGTGGTTTTCATACCTTTGTTAGCTTTTATTGATTCCACTCAAGCCCCTTACTAAGCGCTATCTGTGAAGAAGGCCAATACCATGCTCCCAACATGCGACAGACCTATCGTTCCAAACCAGGTCCCTTACTCCGTATAAATTCTCTAACCCCCCCGCGACACTTATCCTACCTCCCCCACCTAACCATTCCTCCTCATCCCTCCCCCCCCCCCGCATCCCCCACCATCCCCAAGCCCACACAACCCACTCAGATCCTCCACACGCGAGGGACTGATGCCCCGTCCGCGACGAGCAGCAACAATAGGGTTGCGACGACGGCGCGTGAGGGTTAGAGGAAAAGGGCCCGGGGGGGGGGGGAAAGAGAAAGAATGAGTGAGGAAGGGAGAACAAGGGGTGTGTTTTTTTCCGATTACATAGGGGCTTGAGGGGTGGGGGGGGGTAATTATGGTGTTGTTTGTGCGAGATGTTTGGAAAGTTGGTTGATTGACGTCTTATCAGATTCCCCATCCTCTCCCACCTAGACCCATCTGCCTCCTCCTCACCGCACTCCCAACACCCTACCCTCCGAAATGCAAACCTTTCTCGTGAATCCGCTGTAGATCTCCTCTCCGCCATGAACTGGTACTGCGCCTGGGGAACCTGCATCAGCAATATCGATATTAAGGTTTTTGTGTGAGATGGCGATGGCGATGGGGGGGGGGGGGGGAAGGGGACGCTTGTGGGGGTTTGTTGTGAAGAGGGAGGATGCTTGGAAATGTAAGATATATTGCAAGGTACAGGAAAGTTGTGCTCCCACATTGCAACATGTGTGTAACCTTGCTTCGCACTCCCTCCCTAGTATCTTTTCTAAAACTTCAATGGACGACTGTGAAGTCTATAGCCCCCGTTTCCCATCCACATTCAAATCCTAAATCCCACCAATGAATGCCCTCAAAAGTGCCCCGAGCACGAATGTTTAAGCCATTTTATCCAATCCATATCTAACGCCTATGCTACTCTCAACCCATATATACCTCATCTAACGACTATAAACACCAATCTCTTTCCCAATGAGCCCGCCTATCTCAGATCCAACTGAAATGCCTTGTAGCTCCCACCATCAACCCCGCATCTTGGACATACTCTTCCCCTGCCTCCACCCCTCTGCTGCTCGCTATTCAGCGCATATACGCAATCACTACAAAACCCACTTATACACTCCGTGCACGCGTAACTCTCCCTTAGCACACTCAGCCTCCTACAACCGGCGCAATAGATTTGCACAGGCTGTGAATTCAAGAATGTTGGAGATGTAGTATCGGAGCTGGAGAGCCCCGACGAGGGCATGTGAAAGTTGTGACCGGAGGAGGACTGTGTGGATTCGATGGAGGATTCGACGGAGGGAAAAGGCTCAATGCCGCTGCGGTCGGGGGCGGGAGGCGGGGTTAGGGCGTGCTGAAGAGGGGAGGCTTTGTAGGATTCGAGGTTGTAGTGGGAGACGGAGGGAAAAGGCGGCAGAGACGCGCGTTTGATAGAGGAAGGGGATTGGGGAATCTGAGTAGGAGCATAAGTTAGCTTGCTCAAGTTTGTTCTTAGGTTGGCAGCCAAACCGGTGTAAGATCTCGGTCCGAGTCTGCTTCATTGGCAGACGTTGCCGCTTCAATAAGGTCCTCCCACCTCTTCCCCATAGCCGTCGCTGCTTGTGGCTCTGCAGAAAATGCTTTCCTACCCTCGATGCTGAGCCTTCGTGCATAGTCTTTTGACTTGATCCGTTCATGCTTAGGTTTCCGACTGTTCTGTGTTATGGACGATTTACGCGGTCTAGCGGGTTTCTGGTTCCTCTGGAGTGAATGAGTTCTCTGAATTGGAGGCAGCGTGGAGGAACGTCCTGGTGGAGAGCTGGTCATTATTGATGGAAGAAGCTCTCGCGGTCTCGGTGAGTGGAAGGGAGACAGTGGTTGTCGGCTGACATGGTTGTGTATGGGTGGAAGCTCCATGGACGAATGCATGCGGGGTTTGCTGGCCTCATTTTCAGAAATATTATCCTATTTCAGAGCTGTCAGCTGCGATGTAGAGCCAGGAGGTATCTTCTCAGATGCATTACAGCTTCTGATTCCCAATCCGAGTCGGGTCTATGGTTGTGAAGCTGTGCGAGAGCGACAGCGGCTGTAGCTGCAGCTGGATAAGCGTCCTCCAAGGTCCTTCGGGGTGCCGGTGAGCTATGGTCTCGCTGCTGGGAGTCTCTGTCATGTCCGTAAACTAATATTGTCAGCCGTGTCGATTGTTCAGGGTGTGAGTTCCGCGTACCTGAATTGCCAAAAGGATTGCTTGGTGGAGGGGGTTGAGGTCGCTCGGATGGTGGGGTATTGATCATAAGCTGGAAGCTTTCCTCGGTTGCGGGAAGCTTCGAGATGTAGTGCTCTGGGTGTGCTCTCCGTATGTGCTCTTGCATTGAGCGATAGCGTTTCTCCTGAATTGTTCTGCCTGTCACCACCCATTGTTCCCACTCACCAGATCTAACAAGAACTCTGCTACTGCAAAGAGATGGTATGAGCGAGGGCACTCACGCCAACGCAGCGTTTCCTACAGTTGGACCCATCATGGTTTGCCAGAGGACAAACAACCTCTTTGTTGGCATCGAAGGCGGAAAATGAACTTGTGAGGGAGGACCGAGGCGGCATGGCCTGGCGCATGAAAGCCGGGCTGGCGGAACGACAATGGGAACAGCGGCACCAAGTACGCAACAATCAGTTGTCAGGTGTTTGGAAGCTGGACTCGGTAATTCTGAGCTGTATAACGGTCAATTGACTGAGTAACAATAAGACGGATGCGGTTGTAGAGCTGCAATCCGGGAAGTAAGTGTGAGTGTAAGTGTAAGTGTGTGTGTGCGTTCGTTACCTTATTGCACCGTCCCAATGTGGGACCATTCTACCTAAGGTATGCTTAGCTTATCGACTTAGTGGGGTGAGGGGGATCGATTGCTACCCCCTGCTCGTTTCATAAGATAGCTAAGGTAAGGTAATTGTAGTCGCAATCTGCCGCCGAAGTTTCTTAAGCTTCGGTGCATGAAGCCCTAAATGGTTAAAGTACCTCATAGCGCATCAACAGGCGAGGGGGTACAAATTGATCACGATCACTGTGAAGGTACTCATCACCCACGGGAAACCTCGAGAATAACGGAAAACTGGGGGTTTTCATTGTATCGACTTGGTGACCTTTGCAACGGGATTTCCTTCCTGTGCATCCATAGAACGCCTGATCATACAGAACCTCAACTGCAAATAGCCCTGAATTGAGAGTGGAGTACCATCCGGAGCGCCATGTCGCTAAACAACAATGTCATGAAACACCCTTCTCTTCTACTTTTCATATCACGTCTTTCCTATCCCACCCCGTCGGCTTGAGAGTATCGATCCCTTTTGTCGGATGAGGCTTGTCGGGATCCTCGTACTCGCTCACAAAGGGGTTCGGATCGACCTTCTGTTCAAGGTTCCCTAACGTGTGGTTGACCTCTCTGTGCTTCGCCTCATCCGCGCGAATGTAGAGTAATAAGTCCCGCATCTTCCGATGGCTCTCAGGCATATTCCAGTACCGGACCGCAATCTCAGGTGCATCAAGCTGCTCCCACTTCGGCATCTTCCCTGCGTCAATGTCTGCAATGGCACGAGAGTATGTGAGTACCGCTTCTTCCTCGAGATATCCCACAAACCGATGGCATGTCCGAGGAGAGATGAGATACGAGAGGAACATGCTGTTATAGAAAACGCCTTGTGCACCGAGGATCATGAATTTCATGAATCGACCGGGTTCTGCCATCTTCATGAACGTAAGAAGATGCATGCGCTCATTGTATGCCTCTTCTAAAAGGGTCTCGATCCTGCAAATCTGTGAGCTTGAGGCACCTTACAAGCACTTATTGCACAAGAGCTTACCAGCCATTGTCTCTCTTGAGCCGCCGTAGGCTGTGCAGGTGCCGTACCGATGCGGCGACCATACCTGGGACGCCCGCAACGCTTTCCAAGAACAGGAATCTGACGAGCCATTTTCTCTCGGTCATGGCAAACCAACTCCGTTTGGTGCCCTTAGCGGAATCCTCTTTTCCTTTTGCCACTTCTCTAGCGTGGCTGTATCCCGTAGCCGTATCCATGCCAAATCTCAAGAGCCTAACCATGGCGAGGGCTACCCAGTCAGACCAATTCTTGGTCTCGCGGTGGGCAACATTTATGGCATTCATCTGTTCCTCTGTATAACTAAGGATCTGTTAGCACCAATATTGGAAGGCGAAAATTCTGGAGGCAGAAGTTGAATGGCCGGACTTACACTGGATGATGCCATGCTGGAGGTGTGACCTTTATACTTGGTGCATTGTTAGGCGGCGGAAAGTATTCTTTGAGCTGTCTCCGGGCCGTGGAGGAAAACAATCTCTTAGAAGAGACAGCCGAACGTCGTTCTAAAGGGTAACTCATACATGGGTTGAGTATGGGTGTGTGAAAGCTATCCACTCCATTCTGGATAGCCCGAGAAAACTTTGTTACAGCACTTCTGTTCGCGAGTGAGGCCACTGTAGGTCTTGCTGATGCGTACATGAACGGTCAGGTGTCAGCAATAGTGTTGTATATGATGTTGTTATGTTGACAAAATAAAATAGTCGAACAACAACTGTTGTAGAGGTAGGAGAAACAAATATAATAACGCCTCCAATATATGACACTCCAACGTGAGGCTGAAGATCAATGCTACGGGATTACTAAGCCGAAAAATTCTCTGCGGAGGGCTTGCAAGAAAAGACCCGAAGGGCCAATCGCTGGAGTGAAAGAGACATCGGGGTCCACAAAATCATACGCATCCGGAAATGGTTCGGTGATTTGAAGAACAAGAAGTGGTGGCTCATCCGTCCTTTCAAAGCCGTGCCTGTCTCGTGTTAAGGAATTTCCCGGCAAAATCGGGCGATGCCGGGCACTGTGAAGGCGAGCCTTATAGACCGTAGACTCTATGATTCATCTGACCGGTCCATTCCAATGGTTGGTCAAGACGGATCATGGAGAACCCCGTACAAAGTAGGATATCGCTGGTACTTGGAACCCTAGCTTCTTAATGTTGGCAAGTAGACTTCGATACCACATGTCGTAGACTCTGTATGGACTTTTATACCCTACTTCACAGTAGCGGTATGAGTGTTATGGGTCGGAGAAATTGTAATTCGCGAGAACTCTCTAGACCGGATTCATTGACATAAATGTATTAGCGTGGGTTCGGAACATCATCGTGCAATTGACATATTCAGCACGTCTCAAGCTGTGGGATCAAGCATTTTGAAAGGGCCTCGCAGCCAACATGCCTCAAGTCGACGTCGTCCCCAACTCAACCTCCATATCTGCCCCAGGCTGGGCCTATGTCGCCGACAATGGCTACGACCCTTCAAAAGCAGCCATACAACCCTCCGGCGCCCGTAAACGTGCCGCGAGGGCTTCAGGCCTTGCTGGCGGAAATTCTACAACAAGGCAGCAGAACGCCACACTGAAGCATATCGCAGACTTAGACAGGGACAACTATCGAGATGTGCAGATCACTATACCAAACAAGTCTAGAGAAAGTGCCCCAAAGGCTGGAGGGCCTAAAAGCAAAACCACATCGAATGTCCGGCGGATACTCATGTCTCAGAAGACGTTTGCAAATCACCTTGCTGATGAAGAGGCTGCTCTTGCTGCTCAGAATCAGACTGCAGTTGCTGCCTCAACACCTCGCGCCTCTGTTTCGAAGCCTGCTGGAACTCCTTCAATACTAAAGCGCTCCTCAACGGTTGGCGTGCCGCCTTCACCATCGATCAGCGCACAACCAACTGGTTCTCAACCATTTTCCATCGCTGCAGCCCCCCCTCCACCGCCCAAGGACCCAGGCGCCGAAGACCCCCTACTCAAATCCTACATACCCTCCGCGCCTTCAGAAACTGTCATCGAGGCTCTCCTCTCCGCTCCACCACTGTCGTACAATGCCGCTCGTGCAGCTCCGCCTACGGGAAAGCCACAAAGACACTTCTGCGAGATATGTGGATATTGGGGCCTTATCAAATGTATGAAGTGCGGCGCGAGATATTGTAGCCTTGTTTGTAAGGGTCCGCATGATGAGGATAGGTGTCTCAAATTCTACGCTTGAGCAAGGAACGAAATGGACATTCGACTTGATTAGAGAATTGTGGAAGCAATATCGTACAACACATAGGTTCTGCAGGCTATTACGATGGCTAAGGTCTTAGTATGCAATCTCGAGCTATGTTGTTGAGGCATACGCCCAAGACCAAATTTACAACCACGACAACTTGGAATGCTTGAGAGTACAGCACCGGATTCTGCACAGGATCAGATGAACTAGGAGAGTATGTGCAGGAGAAATACTCACTAGAGTCAGAACTCTTCTGCACCTATTGAAAGACCCGCCTCCGGCATAATATCATTATACAGGTTCACCTGTGCAGCATTGGCGACAATCCAAATTGCATTCTAAAACGTTCTGGCAACAAAAAGCAATCCGTGGTTGGAAATTCGATCTGCATACTTCGAATTACGTTTTCCTCTAAGTCAATCTCTCGAATACAGAAAATAAACCAGGAAGATCATAGGTACTTCTTCGTGATTGAGATTCTTCCTGTTTTCTCTATACGAATCAGACTCACAACGGTTCTCTCAGCAGCGAACCAAGCCTACCAGGGAAAGAAGATCCATTTCTGTCAACCAATCATTGCAATCGAGACACCCAACCCTCAGAACGCAGCCATAGCGACTTGTGAGTTAGATCCAGATATGATGAGACGAATCAATGAGAAGACGAATTAGTGAAGAGATGTAATGAAGGTCTTTGCGTAGAAATACAAACTCATCGTACATCAGTGTGCGCTTGCTTCAACTCCGAATAGTCCATGCATACCACGTCTAACGTGAACCCCAAACGCTATGCTACGCTGTAAAATTACGGTTGCCGACTTCTTGGTCTTTCCAAATCCTTCACACATATGATCTTTGAACAAGCTCGTGCCTCTTTGGGGCCTTGTGCTCGTCAACCTTATTAACTCCCCTTTGCGCCAGATAGCAAATCATCTCCTTGGTAGATTGCTCATCCTGACGTTATCACGCTTTTCTAGCGCGGGTTCCTCCGGAGATGAAACCTTTGGCGAGTTTGATTTTTCCACGGCGACCTCTTGGAGCGGGGAGTAACGGAAATTTCAGTCTTGATAATTGCCCATCTCTTCATGCTACCAGCGCTTCTTCCTCCGCCTTCCTCTCATTCATCACCCTAGCCATCTTCTTTCCAACCTCATAGCTACTGATCATAATCGCACATGCCGGCGCCACTTTCAGGCACCTGGCTGCCCAGCCGCGAAACAGACCCGCAGCGCCCTCTTCACACCAAATATGGTACAAGAATCTTGGCATCGAGCGTTCTTCTGGTCTCAGAATACCTTTTTCTGCGCCTGATGCTCGTTTAGTGGCATCATCGCTGTGCTCGAGCACCTGTCTTCGGGTTTTGCCTACGTCGAAGGGTGTGGTGACGATGGAGGCTACCGCACCAGAAACAGCACCTGCGACGAAACTGTCTACGAAGGTAGCGGTGTGATTTTCGGAGGTTCGGGAGCCAGAGCGAAGCCGTGTCCGTTGACGCGGGTCACGCAAATCGGCCAAGGTATTTCGGATGGCTTCGTAGCCCCACCAGTAAATTCCACTGAAAGGAACGTCTCGCCACATGGTCAGTGTTAGGCCACGCCAGAGGGAGGTGTATCCTTGTGCATGAACCATTTTTCTCAGACCAACAAAAGTTTCCGAGAATGCTCCTGTTTCAGATTTGCTGGATGTCCTGGCTTGCAGGCGTGTTCTGAACATTTCGATAGGGCTAATCACCGCCGCGGCAGCGACGCGGGCTATCGAGCCAGCTATAAGAGGTGCATATGTGTCGGGAACGTATGTGTTTATAGGACTTCTCGAGTGTGTACGTAGGTAATCATAACCAGTAAAGTAGATTACGTTTGCTGGAACAGACATGACAAGTGTGGGAGAGAGGCCCCGCCATAGGGAGGTAACGCCTTCATGTCGGGCGATTTTCCGCAGACCATCGAGGGTGGAGTTGAACGTTTTGCGGCGAGCTTCGTCAACCGCACAATCAGCAGTCGCCGCATCGGAGGAGCTGAGAATGGTGGAGGGGCTGGCAGCCATGCAAACAGAGGAAGTGTTATTGATCCAGAAGACTTCGCGGCAGCAGGCAGTAACGCCGAGGTTTCGAGGCAAATTCGTGAAGGGAGAGGAGGGAGACGCTGACGTACGGATTGGGATAGAAGGAGAGTTAGGCTGAGATTGAAGACGAACTCGGACGACATCGAGTGGGGTGACTGGGAAGGTGTTGTATTAGCTGGTTAGCCCCAGTCCAGCGCATGTATATACATACCCAGAAGAGATGTGAGGAGACTGCCAGACACCGCAGAAAGCATCTTTTGCCCAGCTGAGATATCCATTGAAGGATCTGGCTCATTGGATTCATCCATGGTCAAGCTGCCGTACGTTCTAAGAATGTCTGGCGAATCCTTATGCCACCGTATCTGATCTCCATACTTCGTGTTTGCGTAGGGATGTTCGGCTGACTTCAATGGCTCCGTTACGAAGCCAGACATTCAACACGAGGCTACTCGCTCGACTGCAAATGAGCGTAAGGAAAATGGACCAAAAAGTGATTGGATGATGTAATCGAAAATGCACCAATTTTCTTAGGAGTTTCTTCGCGGAACGAGCCGCGCAAGCATCGCGGCAATTGGTGGCAACGAGATACCAGACCTTTAAGTTCATGATTTCTCAATTTGTGCAAGTAACCCGGGAACCTAAATACTAAGTACAGGTAGTAGAATCCCGGTTGTTTTTCACCCAGTCCTAAATAGCTTAGAATGGTAGAGGAAGGAAACCCAGAGCTTGAGCACTTCCGTAAGCAATGGAAAGAGGAGGTCACCGCGCGCTCAAGAGGAGCATCTTCAAAAGGAGAAAGTAAGGATGCAAGGCCATTGGGTTCACTCAAAGGTGGATGTGCAACGGACCAATCGTCAAAAGCTCCAACTTCTTTGTCTTGGTCATTCACCAATCTTCAGAAGGACGAGGAAACATGGGATGGCCTTCAAACGCAATCTTATCATGATTTGGAGAACAAGGATGATGCGCGGAGGTTAGGTGAAGAAGGCGCTGGCATTCATCCGGAGAGTCACAGGACTCGAGATCCTCACTCGGCATTGGAGCACTACGAGAAGGCTGTTGAAAGAGAAACTGAAGGCAATCTAGGAGATAGTCTGAATCTCTACAGAAAAGCATATAGGGTACACATCCAGCTTCTAACTCTTTACGCGTGAAGATCTATTGATTCGGTCTCAGCTTGACGCAGGAGTAGATCGAATCTACAAGAACAAGCATTTCCCTCCTTCCTTGTTCAAGTCAAAACCGACGAATCCCAATCCCTCCAATGCTCCAGTTACTGTTCCAAATCCTGCTCATCACTCCCTAGGCGGGCCCCCAGGATCTACGATTTCACAGCTCGTTGCCTCTTTTGCTTCTCTTTCGATACCTCCAGCAGAACCGCTGATCGAAGGCTCTCCGCCCCCATCTTGTCCGATCTCAGTCATCCCATCAGAGATTCTGGTTAATATCATGTTGCAGACTGCAATCGTCGATGTTGCATCTTTTGCCCGTCTGTCTCTCGTTTGCAAAAGCTTGGCCTATCTTGTTGCGACTGAAGACAACATCTGGAAGCGCATCTGTCTGGGCTCTGAATATGGTTTCGGTGCTATACGGTACGCCTGGGGTTGTTCTATCTCTGGAAATGCCCTTGAACCAGACTTGGACACTTTTTCTCTCGCCTCCCTCTCTCTTTCCTCCGAACACAAGCGCGCCTCATCATCCTCCCCTTTCCCACTCTCCTCCACTTACCCTACTTATGCAATCATGTTCCGCCAGCGCCCACGTATCCGCTTCAATGGTTGCTATATTAGCACTGTTAACTACATCCGCCCTGGCGCGTCCACAGCCTCTCAAGTCTCTTGGAATACCCCTGTGCATGTTGTCACCTATTACCGCTACCTGCGGTTCTTCCGCGACGGCTCTTGCTGTAGCTTGCTTACGACGGCTGAACCAGCAGACGTGGTGCATTACCTTACGAAGGAGAATATTCATTTGCACGAGCATGGACAAGGACTGCTGCCCAATGCTGTTATGAGACACGCATTGAGAGGAAGATGGAGACTTAGTGGAAATCAGCAGGACATGAATGACGATAGCGAAAAAGAGGAAGAGGAAGAAGGAACCCTTCTCATCGAGACCGAAGGCGTTGACCCTGATAAATACATTTTCAAGATGGAACTAGCACTGAAAAGCGCTGGTAGAGCTGGAGGTACCAGGAATAACAAGCTGAACTGGAAAGGATTTTGGAGCTATAATAAGCTGACAGATGATTGGGCGGAATTTGGGCTTCGAAACGATAAAGCATTCTTTTGGAGTCGGGTCAGAAGCTATGGTATGGGGTGCTAGGAGCTACCATTGATAAAGAGGCTCAAGTCGGGAACTATGATGGGGGAGATTGTTGATGATTTAGAGAACAAGACATGAGCCAGTGTAGAGGGCCCAGATATCAAGGATTTGATAGCATATAAAAGCAAACCAAGGAGCTGACTCGAGACATGGAGCTCTATCGTTGTTCATCTGTCGTGGTTGTTCATTCTCGATAATTTGATGGTAGTAGTTCCATGACAGCCGTTGTCTCCAGGTCAAGCTAGCCTTGTCTAAGCGAACTTAGGGCATCTTCTTTACCTGATCGGCCAAATACTTCAAGATTCACCAACCATGTAGGTAGCGAGCACAACCACGAGGACAGCTGTCCGGGCGCTCAGAACATCAAGGGTCTAATCTATAGCCTCCACTGCCATCCACTTGGCCGTCACGATGCCCGTCGGCATCCAACGCCTCAACGCCCGCCACCAACAACCAAACTCCCGCATCGTCTTCATCAAGCCTCTTCCTGGCCCCACATCCGCCTACGCCCAAGACTTCCTTGAACGAATCGCCGCAATCTGCCATCCCATCATGAAATCGCACCATCTCTCCATCATGACTCTGGAAGAATACGAACCCAACCGCGAATTCGTTGGCCGCAATTTCAATGCGGGCGAGATTATACAGCTAGTACTCAGAGCACCGTACACGGGTCATTGGCTGCCGTTTCGTAGTGTGCAGATGGTTATGATGCATGAGCTGGCGCATTGCGTGCAGATGAATCATTCGCGGGCGTTTTGGAAGGTGAGGAACTTGTACGCGGGAGACTTGAGAGAGCTGTGGGGGAAAGGGTATACGGGGGATAGGTTCTGGGGGAGGGGCAAAACGGTGCTTAGTGCTGAGTACGAGAGTTCGGGGAACATGGAGGGAGAGGTAATGGCTGAGAGCTTGTGTGGCGGGACGTTCAGGAGTCGAAGTGGGAGGAAGAGAAAGAGGAAGAGCGGCGAAGCTGCTGCAGGGGCGAGCTTGACATATGCGGAGAGGCAGCAAAGGAGGATCAGGAAGAAATTTGGGGTCAATGGAGTTTCGCTGGGGGATGATGTGGAGACAAGAGTGAAGTTGGAGAATGGGAAGAAGCCGAAAGGCAAACCACGGGTGGCAGGAAGCGCTAGAGGAAGAGAGCTGAGAGCCGCGGCAGCGTTGGCCAGGTTTGCTGACCAGAAAGAGGAGGATGTCAAAAAGGAAGAGGAGCAAGGGAGTGGGAGTGAGACTGAGAGTGACTACGAAGACGGAGGCCCAAAGCAAGAGGAGGCACATGATCTCGAGGGCTCAAGACTACTGGATGCGAAAGGGAACGGCATGGTCAAGGTCTGCGAAGATGAAGATCAAGATGATATCCACGTCAAGCAGGAAATGCGCGAGCTGCAGAACCTTGACCATGTGGCCTTCTACCCCCCTTCGCCACCAATACCGATCCAAGAGACAGCCACAACACCTCCACCTCGCATCAAAACCGAAACCCTACCCACCGCGCCCACCCCCAACCTCCCTTCCCTTCAGAATCTCAAACCACGTCTCTCTCAATTCCTTCCTCCAAACTCTCCACCCCTCGCCCTCCCAACCAGCTCCCTTCCCCCTCCCCTCATAAACCCCGCACCACTCCTCCCTCACCCACCCCTCATTAACAATTGTCCCATCTGTACGACGACCAACACCTCCGCACTCGTTTGCGTCGTCTGCGCTAATATTCTCGATACCAGCAAGGTCCCTGGATGGCATTGTAAGAGCGCGCCTTGTGAGGGGAGTGGGTATGTCAATGCGAGGGATTGTGGGGTGTGTGGTGTCTGTGGGGTGAGGAGGGAGTGAGATATGGGCGGTAGAAGTGTTTCTGTGTGATTGGGGGGTTGGGGGGTTCTGGCATGAGGGCGAGGTGCTTTGTTGGACAAAGTAAGGTCAGGAAGCTTCGATAGCTTTCTATGCAGAGGATCATGAATCTGATAATGAATCTAGTAGGCAATCACGCGGGTTCATACTCTTGGTGGCGGTGAAAGTTCCTTATCCGAACACCGTCTCAGGAGAAGTTCCCCATGTGTCAGTTCAAAAGCAATTCTTCAACAACCAGCATAGGCATTGCGTTAGACATTTCCTACATCGATTACCAGGGCGGCTCTCTCCGTCCCATATTGCAATGATCACTACTGTCATGCACCCAACTAATTGTCTTTGAAAACAGTATTCTAGAATTCCCTTTCGAGCTAGCATCGTCATCTATGTATCCCCCCTTTTCTCTCAGTAACAGGATTCACATCAGATAGACTTAGCCAGCTTTCAAAAACGGTATTCTGAATGCCCCTCCCTAGCTAGCATCTTCACCTATGTATGCGCCCCTTGCCTCCACTATCTCAGTAATAGAAACTTATCTACGTCCATTCTGTAAACCAGTCACCGAATTTTTCCGTTCCATGAAATATGTATTGCGAAAAAGGGCGCCGGACACACTCGCTTCGCTGAGAGTACGTCGAAAAACAGTAATAGATGGTCGCCATGATCGCAGAAAAGCGCCGTGAGAAGATTTGATATCCGCCGTAGCTTGGGTCAAATCATGCATATCCCCCGGCTGGGTCATATATCCTAGCAGCGTCGCCGTGTCATGCGGTTGCACCACCAGGTGCGAATTGGCCATGGGGCCCTCAAAAGTTGTGAGATGCATGCTTTACGACTGTAGTCGCTTACCTCCAACCTCCAATCCTGCCGCCTATCACACTTTCCCTCCCCCGTCTGCCTCCCATACTGCTCTCCCTCCCATCACCCTCCTTTTTGACCCCCACGCTACTGTCTCTAACATTTGCCCTTACACCAATTGCAGTCACCCTGCCACAGGCGCCAACGGAAGCCTCCCTATCTACTGCAGTAACGGTGGTCTTAGCTATCGGAAGCATGCTGATTCGTCGACTCGTCGCCATGACGGTTGATGGTCTCTGTGGTCTTGGACGAACGGAGGGGGACTCTTCGTTGTCGTTGGGGGCTATGCTCTGACGGCGGGAGCTTGAGGTGCTGGTGGGGAGGTGTGAGGCTGAGGCTTGCACCTTGAGTTTTGGTCGGGGCGAATCGGTGGGCGGACGGATGGGAGACGAAGAGATGCGTCGTGGGTCGTGGATGCCAACGGAAGAAAGGCGTGAGCGAGCAACTGACGGGAGAGTAGGAGCTGGCGAGAAAGAATCGGAGCGGCCCAGCGGGCTGGGAAAAGAGATATTCGAATTGGTGCCGGGAGAGCGGAAGGCGAGAGAGCTGTTGCGGCCTGGGGAGTGGGTATTCAGGGGAGATGGTTTGCGTCTGGAGTTGAAGTCGATGTGTTCGACTTTTGGGCTCGTGTTCCAGCGGGGTTTATCGTTGATCGGGAACACGGTAGGCCTTTGGGCACGGCTCCCTGGGGTAGGGGTGGGGGTAGATGAATTATATTTCGAGTATGGCGAGGGTGAGGCGCTCTTCGGAGTAAAATTGTCAGAAGTGAGGGAGCTTGAGGCTGAGGTTTTCCGAGGCAGTTGAGTCGAGCCTACGCCAACAGACCCGGGAGGACCGCTGAAATACCTTCGTGAAGTAGTTGGACGCGAAGTGGTGCTAGATATGACGCTGCTCCGGCGGCTCGCTCCGCCAGGCGTTGATGAACCGTTCTTGTGACCGTTCGAGAGCCAGTTGACTACGGAGGATGCGGGAGAGCTTCCTGGAGTGTCGGCTGCGCTACCAATGATTGATCGATCTATTGAGATGATGCTGGAGATTGAATCCCTTAGCTGTTGGTTCTTGGTCATGTTTAGATCGTCTAATGCAAGATTCATGTCCTTGATCTCTGCTTTGATGTTCATCCATCTAGCTCGAGTATCTGAACGTAACCGGAGGATTTCACCGTTGACTGTGAGGCGTTCTTGAACGCCCTTCTCGATGATCGCTAGCACTCTCTCTATGGCTGGTCCATAGTATAACTTCTTGGCTTCATAATTTTCCACCTTTTTTGCGAGAGCAGGGGGATTGTTGTGTTGTGCTCCGATATCAATGGATTCTTGTAGGTTACTGATGCTACGCTCAACCGACTCACATAACTTTTGCGCTTGCCTGCCTGCGTTCCTAAATACAAGCACCCAGCGATCCTCACCAAGCTCTCGCCTCAGCCCGTCAGCTTCGCTCTCTAACTTCATCCAGCTTTCTTCTAAGCCTTGCCTCCGTGTCTCAAGCTCTTGGCAAGAGGTAGGCAGAACAGGCTTTGCTCTCGCATAAAAGCTTGACAAAGTCATCGGCAGAAAGTCTAAAGATGCCCGGAGAGGCTGCATTCTCGCGAAAAGTGCAAGTAAGTTCGAGTCATCATGATGACTGGGGATAATTGGGGAGCCAACGGGAGAGCTTGAGGAGAACGTAGACGGCAAGCTGAAACGATGATTCGATGTGTTATCCTTGTTCATCGGTGTTTCTTCGACAATGGTTTCCAGCTCTTGTATATCCAGCCCTGCCACTCCTCCGGCAAGTGAATCTGCCGTCATTGCTTTGTGCCTTAATTCTTCCATCTCATATACCAGCCTACTCAGGTTCTCCATCTCCAATCCGATGTCGCCTAGTACAACGTTCCATAGCTCTTCCCACTCCATTGCTAGCTCCACCTGACTCTTCACCCCTTTTAGGAGTTTTCGAACACTATCCCACTCTTTAAGGATGATCTCCATTTGGTCAACCACAGACTTGAGCTCTGCTGGTGGTATATCTGCGATGTCAGGCCTTTCTTGCAATTCTTCTATTGCGGTAACATAAATTCCTATCAGGCCTTCAAACTTTCCGATGGCGGCATCAACCTCTTCCAGCCCTTCACGGCCCCCAGCAGCTGCCCATTCGACGTCGTCCTCGGCGTCCAAGTCCTTCAGGACCTCTGACGCCTTCTGAAGCCATTTACGCATCTGCTCCGCGGCACTGCTAAATGCTCTGGCAGCAGTGGGAGCAGTAGGAATGGCAGAGATACTTGTTGACAAGGATGTTGCTTTTGGTAGATGTAACGAAGTCAATTGAGACAGCTGATTGGTGAAGGAAACCCGAGAAAGCGAATACACTGAATTCGTCCGAGATGGGGTCTTGGACTTAAAGGAGTTGAAGTAAGATTCCGCGTCGATAGGCGACATCAATGTGCGATCCACAGGATCTTTAGGAGGGGGAGGTGGTGGCTCATCATCTTCCGAGCTGCTGACGGTTGAGTGGTCTTCTTCTGGTTCTGTGTTGAGTTTCGGTGAAAGAACCGATCCGTTGCTGGAGGCCATCGTGGAAGCGGTGGTCTTATCGCCGGCCATAGAGACTATGAATCTATGGCTGAATAGAGGGTCCAAATTGATAAAAAGATTTGACAGTCGTTACTCCATGCAGTCCACCCCAAAACGATCGATTCCTCCGTATGTAGAGGCAACGATGTCTTTATTCCTATTGTCGTTGCAGTTATGCCCTCTGCTTTGTGTGGATTTCTTTCTCTTTCAGGGGTCCATACGATCTTCAGAGACAGGTGGTGGTGGAACACTTTATGGTGTAGTAACATGCACACCACCGTTTCGATTTCTGACTCTGTAGTACTTCTGTATTTGCTCTTTCTTTGCCAGCGAGATCAGAGCTTCTGAACAGGCTCGAGAATAATGGTGGCTATACTGGTTTGCACAGTGGACAAAGCTTTGTGCAAACGCGAGACTCCACGCGTTAGTATTATGCACTACATAATTCGCTCTCCTAAGGAGAAGGTGGCAGCTAAGGAAGTATTTTGTACGAGACAGTGAGCGAGGGTTGCTTTGCTGCTGTTGCTACAGTCTCGCTGTGGCTGGATGGTCCTGTCTGAGTATGCCGACACGATCTAAAGCATGTTGACAGCCGTAAGGCGTAAGGCGTAGGGCGTAGGGCGTAATGTCGGCGTTTCAGAAGCCGCCAGTGCCGGGAGGATCCGTCTCACCACATTGCTTGGCATTCCAAGTTCCAGATCAGGTTGGAAATCATATTATGGGGAAACAACTGGTCTTTACCAATCAATGCATTATTAGGTCTTCTGTGAACCATGTTACTTGAATTGCTTTGGATCAGTTGATGTAGTGCTGCTAGTTGAACTCCAATAATAAGTCCGGGGTATCAGGCGCTCCGCCATCGCAGAGACAAAGAATTCAAAAGCAGGTCCCAATTACACAACACTGGCTTACTGCCTCGGGGTATAATCCGGCAGACTTAGAACAATGATTCCATGCCAAGTCTGAAGCCGTCATAATTTTCGTGAATGTCTGATTGAGGACGTCGGGCTATTAGTCGTCATGGTACATGCTTGGTGGCGGCATGCGGACGGAATCCTCCCTCCACTCCTTCATCAATTCTTCTCTTGCAGCTATGCACCATTGCAGGATAGCAGCATCGAATCCAGGCCAGGCTTCGTTCTTCCCATGCACAACCCCAGTAACATCCACCTTGAGTTTAGTCTCCCATCGGATTTCTGATTCTTTGATCCAGTAACGGAGATTTTCTGCGCAGCGGTAAGGTTTGGCGGTATCTGTGTGAAAGGATTTTATTTCGCCAAACTGCCTCTTGGACTTCTTCAAGACAGCATTATGTAGATGGACTAGCGTCAAACCGTTCCGCAGTGCAGCCAAGAATGGCGTTGAGGAGGGCTCTGAATCGTCCACGGCCGTCCATTCTGGGAGAGTAACCTCTGGAAGAAAAGAACTCATGAACATCCATTCTCGTTCGCGTTCTCGATGTACCCAGCTGTCTTCAAGCCACTTCCATCTCTCGCGATTCTTAGCTTCTTGCGTCTCCAATATCTTCTCGTCCGCAACAAACTTCTCTATACCTTTGACCCAGCACTGAACGACCTTCAACTCTTCGACTCTCATACCGTCAGCGAAAGTACGGCTGGCCATACGCTTTAAGACATCCATCACTCCAAGAAGCTCTTCTCGGATTTGGCGTTCCGACTTGATACTATAAAGTCGTTGAGGATGCTCATGTGTAGTGTAGTATATTTTAGCAGCGCGTATCGCCAAGGTCACAACATCAAGAATATGGAGACCTTGGATTTCGTACCAGCCTTGTGATTCTATCGATCGTATAGCCGCTGTATGTGCGTGCTCCACTTCAGGGTGTTCGCGGTCCTCGTGCTCCTTTTGTAGGTCAAGAGCTTCGCTGTGGTGATCCTCGACCTGCTGTAGGGCTTGTTTTGCATCAAGCAATGCCAGTTTGAGATCATGTCTGAGCATCACCGAATCCGGTGGTGGTGATATGAACTGAACCCTGTGGCTATATGTGCTTACTGTTGGTGGCAGCATCATGGTTTCTTCCCAATCAAGATTGATGTCATCTTCCCCCACGGAGCTCTCGGCCGCATCATGGCCAAAATGGAAACTTGGGCTTGGGTAGTCGTCTGGAGTACTGCTAAGATGCTCTTCTACGATTCGCGGCTTGATCTTCTGTTCTTTCTCTTTCGCCAGCTGGCCTCCTTTGCCATCCAGCAAGCCCGTCCTAGCAAAGTAATACTGCAGATGAGCAATACTACCCAAGCTCAGAACACTGTCCCTGTTGCCAGCCGATGGAGCAAATGTGACGCCTTGGGGACGCACATAACCGCGCTGCCGTAGGGTAGTCGACGCAGACGATGACCGAGACGTTATCGATTGCTTCGAGTATGAAGATACGGTTGATGAAGTAGCAGAAAAAGACCGATCTAAAGGGGGGCATGCGGACAATGCAGGAGTTGGAGAGATGGAGGGAGATGGTGATGAGTCTCTTGTGAACGAAGGGGACGCGGAGGTATTGCTATCAGTCACGGAAGTGGGACTGAGGGCCATGTTGTCGGAATGGTTTGCAGCGTGGTGTTCGTTGGATGGCGTATTATCGTGGAGTGAAAGCGTGGGAGTTGACATGGTGTGATGGTACATGTCCTCATGTCCTGAAGCACGTGTGTTTCGGAGTTGATGGAATGTTTATTTCAAACACGGGGCGTGGTGTTAGGGGTGTTTTTTGCGCGTTGGGGCATGGATCAAGCAGCCGAGGCAGCTAACCAATTCGAGAATGATGGCACTTTACGGACATCGGCTCTTCGGGTGCCGGGTGCCGGCTTTACCCGTACTGAAGTCGGGAAGCCTTATTTACCTAGTTCGCTCATGTCTACCAGATTGGAGGTTGTGAGAAAGTTGTATTCTCATCTCGTCTCCGTGTGTCCTTTGCAAGCATACATAGGTCTAATTATCAGAGACATCCTCAGTTAGAGATTCCTCTTTCTAATTGAGAATGACAGACCCATCTTGAACCTGAATAACCTCCTTCACTAGCACTCATAAACAGAATCTGTGGAAGCCCTGCGTGTCCGTTACAATTCTGTTACCTAGCTCTGACCGGATATGGGATGTTGTCGTGTTGAACAACATGCAAGGTGTTTATAAGATACTGCACTCAAACCCCAGACCCTGCAGAAGATTCTGGATACCTCGAATCTGAAATTGATATTTTGAGTATGAGCATACAGTCTGGCATATATGTACTAGATCGAGAAACTCGGGCCCTCAGCAATTCAGACGCGAAGTGACGAGCTCGTCACTGCCCTATGATCTCTAAGACTCTCATGAGAAGCAGCTGGGTATTATTGTCCCAGACTGGGACTTATCGGAAAAACCCCCCCTGAAGCCGCCAATACGCATGTCACATGTACCAACAAAGTCAGTCATAGAGAAATAACAGCCTTTTCATCAGCACATCGAATGAGCGGCTCGCTCCGATCAACCACTGCGAACTTCTTCAGCTCTGACCACCGCGGACAAGGAATACTAACAGAAGTTCTAACAATATCAATTGTAGCCGTGACAGATCGGGGGTTTGCCGCACCACGCTTCCCCGCGTCGGCAATTTCATTAACTTACCCCATATTTGTTTTGACGTATGGTAAACGAAGCAATACTGTTAGCACGCTTGAGAGAGAACATTGTTGGACCTACAGCAATGTCGAAGTGAATCGTCTACTTGATACAAACCAACTTGCAGATTGGCGACAACAAATGAGCATTTCCCACATATATCTTGCAGTTCTTGAATTCTTTAGCAGCAACGAACCACGTCAGATAAGCGTGTTACCTTTCTAGTGATCAGAACATGCTTGTTATTTCCTTGACCAGTGTATCTTGTCTTCTCGTATCCGGTGTGTCGTCGTTAGTACTGCAGAACATAGATGGTCAGCTTTATGATGTATCACGGCTTTATAATTTCTCAACCACGCTAACATCCTTCAATTCGTCTACGTCGCCGTTCAATTCTTCGACGAATGCTGTGGAAATCATATGCGACAAGATTTTTGGTACTCAGATGCAGTCTTTTAGCTGCTTGGATGCACTAAAATACGTTCCTTCAAATCCATCCCAGATGAGCTTTGGGCAGCGTGGTATCGGAAGACCTGATATAGGTCTGCCTTACAGATTCTTGAGTTGTAAGTTGTAGCATTTCTCCAGTGTTGGACTAATTGGGCATCCAGTGAGCTTTTCTGATGTGAGTGGTAGCGGACGGTCTGTGTCGAATTGAGGCATTCCTACCCAAACCAACTATCATGGCTCACGCCACTGCCTTAGAACTCAGACTAGCCGCTGCCACAATAATCCGTGATTGTGTGAACAGGGGACCAGCGCACGGCGGCATTGCAAACAAAATAGGTGAGTTTTACTGAAACACCAAGTGAAATCTAGACCTTGATCTTCGGAAGCGGTATCGCTTTCCAAGGGTACTAATATTTACAAAGGAAGGGAACAACAGCTTGCTGTGTTCGTAGCCGCTTACAAGCCAAAAGCCAGATGTGATGGGCCAGAGGGTCCAAGTCCAGCATCTTGTCAGGTGATTTTGAACCAAATGCCAGTTTCACATGACAAGAAACTATTTGGACACTCCTCATTCCCAGGTGTTGATGTAAAATTACCCTTTAAATTGGGCTCCCGTAAGGACAGAGAACGCTTTCGTGCTCGCATCTATCAAGCTGACGGCCCGAACCTATAGGAGACGGCAAGTGTGTCATCAATGTTGATACTACCGGTTCGCCGGATCGTATTACTTGGTACCAGATCCGGGAATCTTCAGTAGCTGTCGCTGCAATGTGTGCCAGACGCGGAAGCCGTGGAATTGAAAGTCTTTTGGGTAAGTCACCAATTATGTTCAGAAACTTCGAATCTTATGAAAGATATTCAGGCGACGACAAGAATCTTTTTATTGAAATGTACAATCCCGAGAATGTACGGGTTTAAGGGGCAAATTGTCATGATGTGGGCCGGCACCGGGGAGCTAATGCTTGTTCTTTGCCTTAGGGTGATACACAGCTAGTAAGTTGCTAAACATTGATCAAAATATCTCTCCCACAATAATACTTGATACTTATACAAGAGGAGGTGATGTATGTTTCATAAATATGGCGATTAAAATTGACTAAAGTGCTTCACTGTGTATCTTAGGGTTTTCCATGCTTTCGTGACTCTAATCCTCAGTTCCTTTAATGCCAAGGTTCTCCATTGAACTTTCCCGATTCGGAACACGTAGAAGTGGATCTACCTTACTGTTGAGTCAGAAGGTGATTTTTCTTCAACGTAATATTCTTCCGGGGCTCCGAAATTTACCCTCTCCCAACTTTATAAGTCCTATTCTGTCGACGCCATTCCTGATCTCCAAACTTGCCCTATACTTCATTCTATACTTCGATTCCTTTTCGAAGACTACAATAACTCCGCTTTCCTACGGGAAGTTCAGAACAACCTGCAGAGATGTCCGTTCGCATGATTTCTGGAGTCCTAGATCCAGCTCTTCAAGATCTCAATCGCCAGTCAATCAACGAACCCCAAGAGGTACTTAACATCCGCAATTCCCCACCGCTGCTAATAGAGGCTGTCCAGCAAAACTTCGAACCGACTCCTTACGAAAAAAACATGCGAATCCTATATCAAGAATGGTACAAGATGTGGCATAGACAGTATTTCGAAACCGGCAGCTGGAAACGAGGAAACGAGGGCAGTGGGTTTGACATCATCGTTGCTTCTGGGAGAGTGAGGAGATTGGTCAAAGATATGGCTAGGGAGCAGTATCACGAAAATTACCTGATCGATATTGAGAATTACTGGAGGGCTCATTCGCAGGAGGACGCGGAGCTTTACGGAGCTCTTTGGGAATGGGTTGCACAGAGGCCTTTTGTTTTGGGCTTGGAGTAAATCCGACTTCCCCTGTTATGATACGGTTGGATCAATAGCTTGGTTACGGACTGCAGTCGACTTCTACACCCTTAGAGAGATTCTGGACTTGGATCTGCCCTTTAATTTTACAAAGAGGACAACATAACCATATTACCAGTTTCGAGTAAAGAACACCCCAAAACAACCCCTCTCACAAATCATAGAAGACTACCTACCATAGGACGCACTTCGACCTGTGAGATACCTCCAAACTAAGCTTAGTTCGTTCTGGGGCTCTATATCAGGCTTAGCTTCAGAAAACGCCTCTCGCTAACCCCTGGGAACTGTCAGTCGTTGATGTAAAAGTAGTGACCTGCACTTCGCCGACACCATATTCACCCATTTCCTCTCTTCGACTAGAAATTCCTACCTCTAACCATACACTAAATACGCTCTTCCGATACTGCCTTACTCACGACCCAGACTTGTCCCACCCCGACGTAATGGCCTCCAGAATTCTCACCCCTTCATTACGCGCTCTCTCTAAACCCGCCACCGCCTCCACGCTACGAACAAATACCACGAGAACTTTTCAATCATCGAGAACACTGCTGGAAACATCTACGGCAGCGCTGCCGCTGCGGAAGCCTGTCGGCGCATTCAGGGGAGGGTAAGCCAGCCATTCCTTCTCCAGCCTCTGTTGTCCATGACTGCTTGCTCTCCTGCCCTGCGACTCTCGCTGACTCAGTTCTGCTGTTCCACAGAATGTTCGGCTTCCTCCTCGGCTCCACCCTCGCTGGCGCAGGGACCTACTACTACATTCTCGAGGAGTACAAAGTGTCCAACGAGCTGTTGACGGAGGACATTTACGTACGTGATCTTTACGAACGTTTATGCATCTAGAGAGCGCTGTGTGTCATTTCAGTTGTGCGCGCATTATTAGATGCATTGTTGTGGAGCTTAAGCATCAGGTGCATGGTTTTACTTTATGTACATGATGAAAAGATGTTGTAATGGTTGATGAGGCGATGAGCTGTACGTGCGGGCTATTGCGATACACATGCTTCTTTCTCGGAGCTAGATCTCTTTGCAGAGCATCAGGATTAGACGCGTTAGACTTTTCTGACTATAGAGTCATGCAGAGGGAGGGTTGTCGAGGAGTCGTTCTGCCAATAGACCAATCAGAGCTTTCCTTCATACCAAGGCACATCTTACCAAACGGAGGCTGATAACAGCTAATGGCACAGGCTTTACAAGCGGCGGTTCAAAAGATCCACGCTTACGTATCGAGTCTGGAGGAGAAGATGGATGCGATGGCGAAAAAGAAATCCTAATGAGGAAGATGAAACGGGAAACGTATGGACGCAAGAAGAACGGGAACAGATTGGAACCAAACGAAAACACCAAAAATTGGCCAGCGTCAATCAGTCGGGCGTTATGAACGAAAAGCCCCACACCTACGGGCGGAAGAATGAACACAACTGAACACTCAGCAGGTTTGTATGAGAGCGCTGGATTGTTGGCTGAGAAGGGGAGGCATGCCCGAGATATCTTCAACTGTAAAACACCGTACCACTCTGTACAAAACCTTGTTCTCAGCTATTCAGAATCTGCTTGGCCATACATTCCTCACTTCATCAACCATCAAATTTCCACCACGCAACATGCACAGCCAAACACCATTCCTCCATCTCCACTCCACCCTACCGCCAACTTCTCAGCACTCCTCATGCGTAGCCAGCTCCTCCACGAGCTCTGCGCAACTTCGTGGAAGTTGCTCGTGGTGACTATGACAAATTGCATGCACCCCTTGGGAACCGTTGTTGAAAATCTTTCCATTGTTGGCACCCACATCTCAGCATCTTGGGATTCCCACTTGCCGAAACGCATTTTGTTCGCAGCAGCTGGCCGAGCTCTCAGACTAAGCTTAACCCCGTTACCAGATGTGCGAATTTTTCAAGCAGGTCCCGGAGGACCAGGACGGACTCATGGTGTTTTTGCATAAGATTTCTTAAATCCTCGAGTTTCTCACGTCCTCTTCGCCCCTGCAAACCCCGACCCAACTCCCCCCTTCCCTTCCCTTCCCTTTCCTTCCACCACCCCTCCACCCCCCTACATCGCCTCGAACCCCCCCTCCCCCTCCCTCACCTCCACCTCGCTCTTCTCCACCTTAACCACATGCGCCGCCGACGGGCCACGGTCGATGTCCTTGAGCAATTTCTGCAGGGACTCGTCGGGGCCTTGGGCTTCGCCTCGGACCTATTTGTTGCCCAAATAAATAAAAAAGAAAAAGAAGCGTGAGTGGATGAATGAAAAGGATGCAGAAGTAAGGGGGGGGGGGATTGGGGAGGAGACAGAGATGGAGAACATAGGTGACTTACCTTGCCTCCAGGAGTATTCTTCACAAACCCCGTAAGGCCGTAAGATGTGGCTTTTTTCTGCGTGAATGATCTTTTCCCCACCGAAGAGAGAAAAAACACATTGGGCTTTAGCAAATGGACCTCCCCCCTGTGATGATGTCGTGTTCGGAGCTGTACGTACCGGAAATTCACACCTTGGACGTCGCCGTGGACGGTGAATGAGATCTGTAGGTTGGTGATTAGCAGTTTGGGGATTGATGGGGTGTGAGACGTACACGCTTGGTCATTCTGAAGGCTGTGGTTGTGAAACTTCGCATGTATGGAGGGGTCGGGAGGGGGTCTGTATAGCTGGAGGTTCGATTGACAGTGGATCTATCGGTGGTAGGATCACCAGATGAGGTTGATGAAAATGGAAGTGTGACGCAGGGATGACGTCAGAGGTTAGCCCTAGAGGAAAGCCCTAACTTGTTCCAATGGTAAGGTGGGTTGGTAGGGTAACAGAACATCGCTTTCTTCAAAGCCTGGCATGTTGTCTATCTAGAGGGTATCTCAAACAAGCGCAGAATCATCGAACAAATCAACCAACAAATCGTCGTAACAACCCTTCCAATCCGGTGCCTCCATTCTATACGTACTCTCGAACGAGTTGATGCTCAATTGGCGAAGGTATGGAAGAAGAGAGCTAACCAAATCATCCTTTGACATATCTTTTGCATGGATAGACGCGAGAGACGGCTTAGCGCCAGGTCTGACCTGGGCCTTGGACCCTAGATCTTCAGCCAATCGATCTATCAATGCGGCAGGTGTCCAGGTTGCAGGACGGTACACAGCATCGATGGTGTCTGTAATAAAGAGCCATTCGCGCAATTGGAAATCGTCAGGAGCAGTGGTGAGAAGCATGTCCAGGAGCTTGCAGGCTTGAACAACAGAGTAGGCGTTGTAAGTATGGTTATCATGATCTGGTAATAGGGAAGATATCGCGTCATAAAGCTCTGAGCTAACGATGGGCCAGAACGATGCCAAATGCACCATTGATGTTTTCAGTATCAGCGCTCGAAGCAGCATGAAGACCTCGGCTCTAGTTATCGAGGAGGGCGAAGAAGCGGCAGTCGCAGCCAAGATCTCAACCACCTTTTCCTGAATGCCGCTTACATTGACGACGAAGGTATCGCCAGCAGCAGCAAGAATGAGAGTAGCCATCCTTCTAAGATTGAGTTGAGTCTTACGGTCTGCCTCCAAACGAGCAGAGCTAGCTCCAACACCAAACATGATGCCTGCTGATGTTGGTGTAGATAAGCGTGACAGATACTCTGGCATACGATCTTTATCGATTAGTGTCCACTGCCGTAGTATCGGCAGCCAGCCTTGCTCGGCCAGACCCAAAGAGCTAGCACAGAAGAACCTGGGATCGTTAAAGGCCTCCGTTACGTCTTTCTTCCAGATTTTCGACGCTTCTGGTATTCTTGACAACGCAAATAGTATACCAAGAGTCCCTTCTGTTACATTCCGAGGGTAGGTCTTCCAGCGGATCGTGGGTGTAATTACTTGTGTAGAGATTATGGTTGTGGCAGCCGCTATTCGATCGGTGTCGATCACGATTTTCGGAAGATTAGGTACAATCGAGGCCAGTATTGTGATAATATCAACAGTAAACGATGGCTTGCGAATGTCAATCGGCTTTAGCGATGGAGTAGATGATTTCTCACTATCGGCTGGTGGTGTATCGAGTGTGAATCCCAGAGGCTTTATTGTGAAGGTTGCAGAGAGTAGGCGTGAGAAGAGGTCCTGTCATAATTAGCACCCTGATAGTAAGCTCTTTTAGCGGACAGCTTACCCCAAGATCTCGTCGCATCTTGCGTTGCTCTCCGAAGTTGGTATTGTCTACCTTTTGACCTAGTATTGCTGTGAACTCAAGCAATTTTGGTAAGGTCTGCCTGTGAGGCATTGGATTGGCCAGAACGTCTCGTAGGAATGTCATACAGTCACTCCAGATCTCATCCATTGCGTCATCTTCCAGAGATCGAGTGTATGCCACTAGGAACCCAGATAGAGTAATATCCGACAGATCAGAGGTCAAGGTTGATTTTCGAGCAGGGTCGAGAACGGTGGGGTTGGTGCGGCTGTACATTGCATTGAAGATTGCCGGAATTGTATTCTTTGGTTTCGATCCGTCTAGGACATGCAATAGGTTGAGTACGGCACTCGATCTTCCCTCGCCGTCTCTGGCGTCGGGATTGTACCATAATTCGATCAAGGTTTCGAGGCATTCCAGAGCTTCTGCGGCGAAGAGGTGCTCTAAGATACGGCGTGAGCGGTTCCGCACGCGCATAGATGTGTGATTGAATGAAGCTGAAGCCGAAGTATCGCGAAGTGAGTTACGTGAGCCGTGGTTGCCCCATGACCAGATCTCGAAGCAGAGCTGAACAGCATCTTTAAAACAGAGCAGAACAGTCAATCGATTGTTCGCTGTAGCAGTCCTTGATCTGTTCGTATCAGGTGCAAAGACACCAGATACCATATTCCCAAAGAACCCTGGTGTCTGCTCCGGGTTTATTACTGATGCAGTATTTGTTTCGTTCTGAATCAAAAGATCATGAGCCCTGGCCAGGGCTTTTTCTAAACCATTGAGAAGTGACATGACAGTGGCGATAGGTTCAGTAACAGCAGATGATGCACTCTTAGGTTCTTCAAAGGTGGCTTGTAGGCTCTCGAATACAGAATAGATGACCTTGTTGAAGCAATCGACAAGCGGCATTAGTATCTGAAAAGCGCTCCTAGCATAAAGAGGCATACAATCGTCCAAAAAGCGTACCCAGTGTTCAATTACTGGATGACTACTCTGAGAGCTTAATGCCAACATAATGCAATCCAGTAGTGCTGGTGGGGGCAGTGATGGGAAAGCCACTGCTTGTTCATTGTCACTTCTATCTGTGGACAGCGAGATTCGCGGTAAGCTTTTCATGGTGTCCCCTGAGAGAATCCTTCTATGTGCCGGTTTTGGAACCATATCTACAGTTGTCGCATGTGTTCTCAAAGCAGTCAGGATCAGGCTCATAAGCGGTACTTGAAGTAAGGTATCCGGCTGTTTCACACTCCACGAAAGAGCCTCGATAATGGAAACTTCTAAGTTCATATCCATCATGTCTGCTGAGGATGGCCCAAGGAACATTTGTTGCAGAAGAAACGTACCAGCCTGACGTAACACCGAAGCATGAGGGCTTCCGTCGTGTTGCTGTTGAAATTTTTTGTCTAGGATTCCCACACAGACGTGTGCTAGATAGGTCTGATTGGTGGTGCTTTGACTTTGGTCGTTTATTGAGGTTGAACTCGTTTCGTCAATGGATGTTTGAATGTTTCCTCGCCCAACTACTATACTCGTACTTGGATAACCTTTTGAGAGTGACGGCCAGATGCTTTTTGGTACGTACTGAATTAAATTGGAAATCGTCTGAAGATTATAAAGGCATTCACCGAGATCATGATCATACTCACGAAGATCATTGTGAGGTTGCTCCGTGTCTGACAGCAACGACGATATTGACTGCATCAAGCAAGAAAGACTTCGCAGCCGGCGTACGAGGAGATCAACGATTCTGAAGGTTTGTGAGCCTTTTGTAGTGATGCCATTGCAGCTTACTTACGTTTGAATGTTAGAGAGAGACTGCAACCAGCTGCTAGCGAATAAAAACACTTCGGTCTTCGAATCGAATAGAGTATCGAGAAGAATCGACAGCGGGCGGGCTAGCATGAGGCTCTCTTTCTGGCTAGTATGAGCCCAGAGCGTCGCAAATCGCCGCGCGGACTCGACCTCTAGTCCAGATCGATTGTCCCCATCTGGAGCAACTGACATAAGCGTTGCCACAGAAGACTCGACTAGTTGACTATCCGGACATATCGTGGAGTGAATCCGCCAAATGCAGCGAACCGCCTCAACGTTATACTTGGGCATTGAAGGAGAGAGATCAGCCCATACTCTATCGATCAGATTCGGAACCATCTGGCGGATGCGATTATTAGTGGTCACAGAGGGCATTGTGGTGCATAGTATGCCGAGGGCTGACACAAAGGCTGCAACAGCTGGGAAAGGTACGGTCTCTCTTACTTGAGCGGCGAATGTTATTGCAGCTTCCATCAAAGCCGAAAACGATGTTTCGTTGCTTGCATTCATGGATATTTTGCCCACTAGCTTATCAATGATAGACAGCTCAGACTCCATGTAGGCAACATGAACCCCAGAATGTAAACCTTCTATCACCAGCTGGATTGTTATTTGCAGAAGTGAACCCGCGATTGTGCTCCCTGTGATGGGTGAGTGGGCTGAGTCTATGTTTCGACTCTCGCTATAGAACTGTTGTGCTTCATCCACAAGGTGTCCAATCATCAAATCGGAGTATTCGACTTCCGATTCAGAAGATCCATTGTGAGCAAAGGCTCGCTCCGGAACCAAATCCAGAAGCTGACTGACAATCTTGAGCGCAGGACGCGCAAGCTCAGTACTCAATGCATCGTCCCGTATTGAAGCCTTGAGATAAAATTGTACCTCTGCCAGCAAGACCAGAGTTACCATCGGTATATGCACAATTAGCATTTCTTCTTCACGAACGTTGAACCGTGTAATAATGAACAGCACTAGGCTAAGCCGGTCTTGCGCAGTCTCTGCGTCATGGTCCCCTTTCGAGACGTCGAACGAACTGAGGAGGACCTTCATTATTTCTCCCCAGATCAGCCCACTTTCAACTCCATCAAAAAACACACTGGCGCTGCGAAGCACCTCTGTGAATGCATCTTTCGAAGGAGCAGCCTTCTGGTACCGCCATACGCCTTCCATCGCTGGTGAAAAAACACGGGGTACTACCAGTCCGCCAATTTCCCATCGGTCCATTAAGGACAAGCAGATACGGAATGGGCGAGCTTTTTCCAACGGTGTTCCGTTGTCATTATCGATCATCCTTTGGATACTCTGAACCAAAGGAAAGAGGCCATGCCGCTTGAAGTGGGCGACTTGCGTATCTTTAAGATTGCGCAAAGAGGTGACAATTTCATTTGATTCTAGAGAGATGGGCGAGTTGGGCGTACTATCACGTATATCGGACGCGAGCTCTGGTCCAAGAAACCATGTCCAAAGTCTTCTGTTCAAGCTCATTTCTCTCCGAGCCACTACCGATACGGCTGCAGCTATAAGCCGTTCTAAATCTTCCGGCGACACGTTTTGGTGGAGTACAGGGGACCTTAATGGTAGGTGCGTGACTAGGAGGTCTAGAAATCCTCTCTGAACCAGCAGCTGCTCGTCTTGAAGACCCGCGGCGAAGCAGCGAATTAAAAGACCTGGCTCGGGAGACGCTACCGCTTGGATAGCCCCAAATGGCTCTTGTTCGTTGGCAGTTGGGGCGCTATTGCCATTCAGTCGACCTGAAGCTTCATCTATGTCCAAAATGGGCCCAAGCCGGGGTAGTTTGCGAACCAAATATGCCAAAGCGCCCTGCCTCCGGCTTGGGCTGGTAATTGAAGCCAGGAAAAAACATTGCCAGAAATATTGATCCCCTGACGCATCTAAAGAGTGTAAGCTGGTCCTACCTCCCGCCCCAGTAACGTCCTTTAACCTGGTTAGAACATTCAGGGTACGTTCAAACTCTTCGCTTGTTTCCTCCTCAAGGCCTGGAAGAAGAGCTAACACAATAGCTTTCAAAGCTGGCCGCAAAATTTTTGGGTCCAATGCTAGAAAAAAGGTTTCGAAGAGTGAGAGAAGGGCTGGTTTTACAGACAGCGAAGCAAAGGAAAGTGTTGGCGATAGCCCAGGGAGGTACAGAGGCAGGTCTCGAGCGAGGCCATCTTTCTACTCGTCCAATCCTTAGTCCTTATAAGCTCGCTGGCAAGGCTTCATGTACATACTTTTAGGACTGAAAATATGTACGCGTAAACTTCTAGCGTCTTTTGGTGCACTCCAGATGGTAGGGTTGGGTTTAGACACTGTGATAATCGTTTTGCAACGACCGCTTTATGTGGGATATCTGTGGCGCCAGTAGGTCGGGCTTGTAGCACCTTTGGAATGAATAATCAATGATCTGTTCGAAAAAAGAAGAGAAGTGCTCTACCTTAAGCAGACGTCCTAGAAAAGAGATATAATCGGCCCATTCCTGTAACGTTGTATCGAACAATGAAAGTGCTCTTTCTACAGCAGAGGCATATCGCCGAGAACTCTTGTCCTGGAGACCATCCATCTCAGAGGCGAATACACAATCTAGTCCGGTATTCCATCAGATCTTCACCTAAGTTGCTTGACAAGATATATGCTTTTGATCATGATGGCGGTCGGCTTCATGACAAGGCTGACTGTGGTTAACCAAGCAGTAGATCTTGAAGCAGTAGATTCGACAACACTAGATATGGTTCATTGGAGATATCACTCGGCGATCTAATTCGCTTGCTACTGAACGACCACTTCAATGACTTGCAAGAAGATATTGACACTTGCCTACGTAGGCTTCCACTTTCAGCATAAACAGCCACGCTAGCCATGATGAGATAAGCGTGATGTGGCCGTTATACTACCGTCTTCAATAGACAAGCATCACAGCGGAACCGCTGCTTCAGGTTAATACACATGGGCTAGTCTAATGAACCATTCTGAGACGGGTTCCGGTGAAAGAGAAGGGTCTTATAGTCAAGGGACTATTTCGACACCTACGACGGCCCATGTCGACCCTCAAGAGAAAGGACTGACGTCGGCGGCGCCATCCACACCTCGATCTGTCTCTCGAACTACCCTCACAGATGAAGGGCCCCGTCCACCTTTGCCGCCTAGACCTGTGAAGCTAGACCTCCTTGGAGAAGTCTCGAGTACTTCCGGTGGTGGGCTCCTAACACTGAAGAGTTCTTCTCGACCCAATCTTCAAGCGACTGCAACAACCGGTCTCTCCCTCACGGATATCCACACCCAATCTTACCCAGGTGGTTCCCGAGAGACTTCGGAGTCGACCTCTTCTCGGAGGTCTCCAAAAGATTTTGGTAGCATAAAGCGATTCAAGAATAGGTATGGAAGTGAGGGAGACGAGTCCGCAAGTGTGAAGAGCTATGCGCCCACTTTGGAAGCTGGTGGGGATGTCGAGAGTTTGCTCGGCGAGGTTCTTGGAGCGTCTTCGGCAAGCCCTGCATGGGGATTGCTCAGCAGCCAAGGCGAACGGCTTGACCCTTTCGAGTCCATCAGCTACGAGGACGATGAAGTTACAGCGGACTTCAATCAGGAATTTGAGGACCTAGGCGAAATAAATGCGGAAAGTGATAATGAAGGTGACGGAATCGTGGATCTTGGAATGCTCGATGCTGATAAGGCACGCAGGTGATCTTCTGGCGCTCTGGAAATCAAAGCGGAAGCATTTCCTTATACTTTCTTCCGCTGGCAAACCTATCTACAATCGCCATGGTGATGATAATTTGATATCTGGGTACACCGGAGTGATTCAAACCATCATTTCTTTCTATGAGGGTGCACAAGACCAGTTAAAAGGATTCACAGCGGGCGGAGCTCGATTCGTGATCATGTCTCAAGGGCCTTTGTATCTTGTTGCTATCAGCAAGCTCGGAGAGAGCGACGCCCAGCTCCGTGTACAGCTTGAAGCATTATACATGCAGATCCTCTCGACCTTGACATTGCCCACATTGACCCACCTTTTTTCGAATCGACCATCGACTGACCTAAGACGGCTTTTGAAAGGCACGGAGACGTTACTCTCCGCATTGGCTGATACGTTCACCCGTGGCTCTCCACCAACGCTTCTTTCTGCACTTGAATGTCTCAAGATTCGCAAATCTCATCGTCAGGTAATCAATAACAGCTTGCTCCAGACGCGCTGTGAAAGTCTATTATATGGCCTGATCGTTGCTGGTGGTAGGCTTGTAAGCGTTGTGAGGCCAAGAAGACATTCTCTGCATCCTGGCGACCTGCAGCTCATATTCAACATGCTTTTCGAAGCCGACGGCATCAAGGCTGGAGGAGGTGAGAATTGGATACCGTTGTGTTTACCTGGGTTCAACAAGAATGGTTATCTGTACATGTATGTTAGCTTTATCGAGTTCGACACAACGGAAAAAGAAGAAGAACATGAACGACGGAATGAAACCGAAAGACATGATGAAGTAGCAGTGCTCCTAATCAGTGCGAACAAGGAGAGCTTTTATGACTTGCGAAAGATGCGAGATGCTGTTGTTGATGTTCGCCTCCATTCGCATCTTCTAATACCTACTTTTGTATCTGACGCCTTCCTAGGAACTCGAGACTAATGGTAGCATGGCCATTATCAAATCTGCAGTGCGCCGCGGACGCCCTGCTGCTACAGATGTTGTCCCTGGAACAGTACTGCGACATTTTCTCTACAAATCACGGGCCAACGTTCAGTTCACCATGCCATCATACGAACCACACTTTACGACCTTACTAGCACGACGGAGGTAATTGCAACTCAGATAACACCTTAATGCTTGACGTAAATACGGCTGACTTATGACAGACTTCTATCCTTATACCACACGCTCCACGCCAGCGTCCACGCCAAAAACGCCCATCTCAAAGTCCACCACTGCGTCAGCCACAACTCTATATCGCTTGCATGGGTAACTCCTCTCTTCGAAATGTATTGCATCGCGGGTCCGCACGCCAGCAGGAACGCGCTCGCTCAGAGCGCCAACAAGGTGATCCAATGGGCTAGGCGGGAGGAAGAGCGGATTTTTATCATTGGGGGCGCGGTGAGTGGTGTTCTCCTCGAAGTCCAGTTGTCTACCTCGCTGATTCGCCATGCAGGTGTTTTAGATAGCCCACTTTTACCAGAAAATTCTTCGTTTTCGACAAGACCCTGTTCGCCTTCTTGCTCCACTTGCATTTCGGCTTTGGCTCGTTCGTCTTTGCCTCATTCGGCTGTGCGTCCTTGGGCTTTCCCGGAAAAGCAGTCCACCAAGATTCCGAAACTTTTTCCTCCTGAACAGGCCGAGCGGCCAAACTTCCATCTTCAGACTGTTCTTGCCCTTTCTCCTGACCTCCACCTAGACAAAGCGCCCTCCGCCGCCTCTGCCCCTCCCTCAGAAGCTTGAGCTCTTCCAAAGCCTCGAAACTCAAGTCGCTCCCGCTCCCATACAAGCTATCTCCATTTGGCGAGTCTTCCACTTCCACTTCCACTTCCACTTCCATATCATCCCCACCATCCTCCCCCTCACCCCCCACATCCTGAACGCCCCAACCCCACTCCTCCCCCCTCGGCCTCGTAAACTCCCTCTCCGCCTCTCCGCCCCAACCTCCCCACTCCTCACCAGCCTTCTTCCCCTTCCACTTCGCCAATGCGGTTCTTGGGTTTGCGTGCTGCATTGCCGATGCGATGAGCGGATTGGCCGTGTTTGCGGTGGGTCGAGATCTGGATGGACGGCGGGGATGGCGCATGGGTGGTTGTTCGTGTTGTATGGGTTGGTAGTGAGACATGGTTGGTTGGTTGACTATGTGGATTGGTTGGTCGGTGGAGAATGTATGCCTGATTGGTGATATCGGGTGCGAGAGGCGATACTGCAAGTGGAGTAATGGATGGATGGAATTATGATAAGTCTAAAGTCACACGGGATGAATAAGTTTGGCGTATAGTATGTATCCTTAAGTGAACGGTGCTGGAGAAAGTGAGTGGGAAAGGGAAAGATTATGTATTCAGAGGAATATTCGATTAAAGCTACGTGAGTCTATCGAGTCTACACTTTCCTCTATCCGTGCGTCTAAGCTGTTGCACCTTCCCCCGAGCAAATGTGCAGATTTTTCTCTGGTAAAAGAGCTCAAACAGTTTCGCCATTTCTAGATTAGTTGATGTTGACTGTATTAGTTTAGACCTAGGGGCCGAAAGGCCGATCCGGGTTGAGGTTGAGCAGGTTTGTGGTTTTCAAGTAAATCAATGATAAAGTTCCGAAACGGGTGTAGTTCCTTCAACTCAGAGTCCTTGCCAGCTTTCAGGAGAGCTGGCGATGTTTAACAGCTTGCTTGCGTAATTAAGCAAGCTAAGGCCAAGAAAAGCAAATTGAAGCAAATTGAAAGCAATTAGTGATATTCGATTATCCGGTAAGTTCATGATGCCGACTACTCAAATCCCACGATCAAGATCGGGTCGTTCTGAGGCGCTCCGGCTTCTCCACAGTAATCCTCGAACTTTCTCCCCTCCTCGCAGCAACCACTCCTTGACCTTCTCGGCTACCTTCGATCGCACAGATTTGGAGTGTGACACACCCTCGGCTGTCCTGGTACTTTGCTTGCTTATGCGTCCGCTGGCTCTCGATCTCAGAATTCCTCTGTCGAAGCTTCTTCCCTCTTCTGACATGGTGTTTCGAGAAGCCATGGCCCTTAACTGGGATAGCCGCTTCCTGAGACTGCTTTTGTTTCTCGTCTGCGAGCTATCGTCCGAGAAGAAGCTGCGGGCTTCTAGATTTAAACCCGGAGACGGGGGCACAAGCGTAATTGTTGGTGAAATTGCAAAAGTCGCAGAAGGTTGCTCAAAGCTTTCTTTGAACCGCGTCTGTAGGTGTGCTGATTGGCTACTGTTCTCCTGGCTAGGTCTTGGCTGGCGCCCAAACGCACTAGCTCGGAACAAATCGTTCGTAACATTGATGTTTGCTTGCATCGATGATTCCGTTGATGGGCGCAGCTTCGTGATTTTCGTTGTCCCCGTAGTGAATGACGAAGACTGATGAACTTTGAGCTTGAATCGAGGTTTTAAACTGGAAAACTGTTCAGGTGGATCCACGCTCTTTCGTGGCATGGTAACCTCGAGCTTTGGTGATTGACCTGTCCAAGGATAACTGGCATCTAGATTCCAAGGCTGCAAACTCGGCGGTGAGTCTCTGTTTGCTCGCATTTTGAGTTTATATTTTGAGATCGGTGCTTGTTCTTCGTCATCACTCTCACTCAGTATCGAAGAAGATATGGCGGAGTAAGCGACTCTCTTAGGCTCAGGCAGGGTAGCTGGAATTCCAAGGCTCTGCTTCGTCGCGGATTCTGCTCCAGAGTCACGCTGGGCAGCTGGCGTATCATCATGCTGATTTGCATGAGATGTGTTGGTAGGCTCACCAAGGTCAGCCTGCATGTCACGACATTGCTTTGAAAAAGATGCGCCGGTAGGCTTGCCCTGGTCACCTGGTATGTCAACACTTTGCTCTGGACGGGACGCGGTATTAGGCTCAACTTCGGTAGCTGACACGTCAATGCTTTGTCTTGGACTAGCCACTACTGGAAGCTCGGCTGGATTACTAGAAACTTCAACAGTCTGCTTTGACTCGGTCACTGCTGAAGACCAAACATTCGCATTGGGGGTCTCGTCTTTTAAGTGCCCGAATAGAGGCGTAAAGGCAGATGGGAGAGCCGATGGTACCGGGTCGATGGGAGGCGAATAGGCAATGAGCGTAGGTTCTCTTGAAAGCGATGGGAGCTCCTTTGTTGTACGAGAAACATTGGGACTCTTTAGTAACTCGACTTGACTGGGAGCTCTACCTTTATCGAGATCCTCGGTAGTCGCAGGAGGCTCTTTCGTGGTATGTCGGAATTTAGCACTCTTCAGGATCGTCTCCTGACCAGGAGCGGCGCTTCTATTCAGATCCTCAGCAACCACAGACAGCCCAGGGACGGACCCCGATGCCTTTTCAAACAAGTGATATGCAGGTTTCCGCATGTTCGAGGACCTTCGTGGGGGAATTGTGGGCTCAACAGTATAACCACTTGTTGTTGTTGTTGTTGTTGTTGTTGTTGTTGTTGTAAGGAGCGAGCGCGAGCTGCTACGTCGAGGAATTTGCATTGCTGGTAATTTCAAAGAGTCTTTTGAGATCTCAGGTGCTCCAAGTGTACTCTCAGGACCTGCTTCAGTAATATTTGACCGCCCAACTTTGGCTCCGTCATGCGAGGTATCAAGTAAGTGCCTATTGTCGTGGCTGAACAGATAATTCACCGGAGAAGAGCCAGCTGCCCTGCCATATTCAGTGTAGTTCTGGTCATGGGAAGCAGCTTCTACCGTGGCCTTAGCGGTAAGCTTGTTCACATCCTCCAAGTCTTCATCGAGACACAATATCCGGCTGAACCTATTGCGATTACTCAGAGATGATGCGGCTCGTCCTGGTGTCGGAGCATAGATCTCTATGTGTTCAGTCGTATCCGACTTGCCTTCGAACGATGTGCCGCGAGATACATAATCCGCATGAGATTGAATATTTCGAGAAATCGTTCTTGAATTTCTCGGTTGGACTAACGGGATTTCCAAGCCTGCTGGGGAAGGAAATACGGTGTCGCTGGGCCGAGTTAGATCCGGTATTGGTTTTTGACGGTCTTTTCGAGACGAAGACTGTAATGAGTACATCGGTTCACTTGATGAAGAGGACAATGATATGGACTTCACAGATGTACTGGAAGCGCTGAAACCTTGATGCTGCTGTGGACAAGGTCTATTGCCGAGGCGACGTGTCCCAATTGGAGCAAGGTCGGCTTCCTGGATTTTAATAGATGCTTGACACTCGAGATGGTACATGTGAGCTGCGTTGTTCTCTCTTTCGCGGCCCTTGTCTCGAGCAACCATCTGCGGATCCTGCTCTACTACCCTCGCAGCTGTTCCATTGGGATATTTGGTATCCTGTTCAAGCTGTCGGGGTCTTGGCACGGCTTTACAGTTTATTTCTGTCGACAATGGCCATTCTGGCAAGTCCTGCGCATGGTTTTTTGGCAATGTTGAGGGAAAGGTCTCGTCAGCTGGCAGCTCAGCAACGTGTGAGCTAGGTATGTTCCCATCTAGCTCATAATAGACTTTGGACGTGTCTTCTGGTATCACCTGCTCGGCAAGAGAGAAGCTTGACATAGTCACGCTGTGGTAGTGGTCCTCGTCGAAAGATTCTGTGTAGTCATAAAACACAGGTGACGGGGAAAGGGATGGACGGCGAGAAGCGGACACATCTGAAAGTTGCATAGGTGTTGACGATCGAGCTGGAGTAAGCCCATTGGGAAGCCGAGATAAGGGAGCAGGAGCTAAAGGTGGTAGGGTTTCTGCATAGTTCTCGTGTCTGGGAATCGGTGTGTAGTACCGAAGCATCGGATCCGAACGATTGAGATTCTGCTGCCATGTGGAAGGCGCTCTTTGTGGAGTGTAGATAGACAATGGGGAGGCGGTACGGAAACTGGCAGCACGACTCGGTCCCATGTACGTGCTTAAACCAAGGCTATGGTAGTCACTAAGGGCTGGTGATGACGGTCGATATCCAGGACGCTTGAGCCTCGCTGGATATGCGAAAGGTGAGCGCGGCCTCATGCCACGAAAGTCCTCTTGGTTGTGAAATTGTAATGCAGTAGGAGAAGGACGATGCGAGAAGCTTTGCCTAGTTATAGAGCTTTGGGTCATTGAGTACGACCTTTCGTCCTCTTCATCACCTGTGGTTCCACTTCTAGCATCACGGTATGACCTCTGGTTGTGATTACGACAAGATGTGGCTTCCACGGGTGCATTGGCACTACTGGGATGCCTCGACAATTGACTGCCGTCTCTATGCTCATGAAGACGCCCGGCCACGTGCCGCTTCTTGATGGGAATAGATTGAGCAGTACTAGGTGACTTAGGCGTCCGGTAGATAATAGAGGGTACACGCGCTGGCTTTATTGAAAATAGGCCAACGTCTCCAGTCTCTGTTGTGTTCTTGAGCATACTCTGTATGGACGAGGGTGTTTTTGAGAGACCGTCGTAAGCCCCAATGTTTAGCTCCCTCCTGGAGTGATTGCCTTCGTACGAGCTTCTTGTGGGTTCTTCCCCAAGGCCATTTCGTCCAACATGGCCGGGAGGAAGCTCTGAGAGGGGCATAGGGCTCTGTGATACTAAAGCCTCAAGTGTAGGACTCTGACTTTCGCGAGCTGCCGGTTTCCTTGAAGTTGAAGTCCTAAAAGATGGGTTGAGGTCGGGGACGTGGAAAGTGTACTAGACCCGAAATTTACGAACAATGGTGTGTGCATCAAAAGAGGAAGCTGCTATGGCAGCATAATATACTCAGACTACTACAATTCATATCGAGAAACTAATATTACTTGAAAGATGTGAGATATGGAAGCGCTGCAGAGACTACAAATGGAAATTGAGGCTTGGCACATTGAGACAGCGGTTCATGGCACCTATGATATTGGGTCGAATGTCTAAACTACATACACCAGAAGATATCATCAGCCATAGAATTGCGGGTACTTTGACATACCAGCGTAGAGCGAGAAATCTTTATTGTGGAAATGCTAGATGGGGCTAACATGATGGCACTTTAGACTATGGAGCAGAGTGTGGTGTCATTGACTCTCAGATAGTGAGGCTGATGGATGTTAAGACCACAATGTCTCCAAACAATCCGTTGATCAAGCTTCAGCTTCAAGACGAGATCAGCTTGTTCTTCCTGTGGCGGTTCCATTGTTGCTCCAGCACTACACTTTCAGGCGCCGCGTCGTTGGCCCTTCGCTGAGACACACAAATAATCAACGAAAAATTGGGATGGAGCAGCGTTGATTTGAGTGTTCGTTCGCGAAAGGTAACGGCGCTAGGGAAATGCATAGCAGTGTTTGATGATTTGGAAAAATTGGTTGGAGACATGTATCTGCATTTTTGAATGCTTGAAAATTGATGTACAGTAGTGCTTCACTGGAAAGTCGCGAATTGTATGACCAACCCCTCTATCGAAAATCCGATCTAGTCGGGTGGCCAATCAGACCTTTCGCCACGCCTGATATTCTACATAGAACCGTCGTCAAAACCCAAAAACATACTAGATGTGCTAAGTACGGACCTGACACGGTGCAGGTGCCTTTACCTCCCGTATACAACTCGGAGTAGCCTCACATCAAACACAAATGATAGGCGAGATCCACTCATATTCACAGCGGCTTTGAGCCGTAATTCTCTAACAAGGTTTAGATAGCGCAGAACCAAAAAGCAACAACGCCGCCAGTGGTATAGTCTTCTCAAATCGTCCGGAGCCGTTGAATTCCCAAAACGCCAGGCCCGCAACGCTAAAGCAACTATCCATACCATTCAGTCATAGTGGCATCATGCCGATCCCCCCACCACCATATCCTCCACCTCCATATCTTCGTTTTGGCCCGCTTCCACCGGCCCCACTGTTACTTGTTCTGCTGCCGCCGGAAGTCATCTTTGCACCGCCGGACGTGGCTTCGCCATGCTCGGCGCCACCGGACGTTTTCCTGTTACCCTTCTTGGAACCACGAGTGCGGCCACGGTATGCACCAGACCCGTCCTTGCTGCTCCCACGATTGTCGGAATTGCGGCTTTGCGACTGCGCACGAGTTGGGGATGCTGTGTGGTTTGATTGGATTTGGGAAACTGAAGAAACGGTGAGATGAAAGGGTATAATATGGCCGCAGGGTTACGTACATCGAGCGTTGAAGGCAGCAACCTCAGGAGGGGCCTGGAAGTAGGAGCTTTGCTCCTCTTGTGAATAACCCTCATCTCCAAGATCATCGAAGTCTCTGTCGTCGCCATATTCTTCGCTACTGCTGACATAAATAACGTTTTGGTGATTAGGATCACTGCAGACAAGATATCAATACATTGTTTCCAACGAAGAAAGGTTTGGGGAGATCTACCAAGGACGGTCACCCTGGTGCTGCATTAAGGACTCGTAGCCTTCGTGGGAGGTGCGAATAAGCTTCAGAAAACGCTCGCCATAGCGCTCAACCTTGTCTGGATCAATGCCCGGAATCTTTAGCATCTCGCTTTTGTCTGTTCCGAATTCAGTATCGTGAGTACATAAGGTATACGCCAACTTACCGCTTGGAAATCTAATCGCCATTTCTCGAAGCATCGTGTCGGTGAATGGTTGAGCTCTAAGGTTTCTACGTAACAGAATCTAGAGAAAGCTTAGTGGCAAATCTGATAATACCGAGGAGTGGTTTGGTTAGAGACTAACCGTTCTACTTTCTGCACTAGCATGAACCATGAAATCTTCAACCACCAATTTGTGTGTCTTATTCAATTTATCAAGCTTTTCGTCCATGGTTATTGGAGGGCCGAGTTGCTTCTTCTTCGACCTCTGCGGTCTACCAGCCTCTCGGATGTGCCCTAGTTCATCATCAGAGTCATCTTCGGTTCCGTCAATATTGTTGCCGTCATAGGCACTAAATTCAGGAGCAGAATCATCTTCAAGATAGCCATGAGCTTGTACTTCAGGCTCTGTGGTTCGTTTATATTGTGCAATCCGTCGTCTGGAAGATGCCTGAACAGGAGACGAGACATTTGTGGACTGCGGAAAGTCTTGCCGTGACGCTGCCACACCAGTACCTCGTTTTACAGCTGGTCTCTTTACGGCTTTGCCTTTCCCATTAGGAGAAGTACGAATCTGGATCCTGACCTTTCTTCGGCGCTTCAGGAAGTCGCTGCAGTTTTTGCCCGGCTTCAAAACGTTAGCGGTTAGATCTTGGAAAGATGGGTCAGCTAGTACTAACATGCACGTACTGCAGAGCAAACCCTTTCTTGTTGACGACATTATGCTCTGCCAAAGCGTCTTCGCTCAGGAGTCGGTAGAACAAGCGCTCAATATCCCCTCTCTCAAGATTCGAGCCAACTCCGTACTGGTCAAGATTATTGTGGCCCAGGTCAATTATCTTCTTGTTCTTTGCCCCACGGAGTACGTCCACACAGTGTAATAATGTTACTTTTGCGTTGTCTTGCTCAATTCTTTTAACCAGCTCCATTGCAGCAACAGCGTATTCGGTAAAGTCTTGGCTCTCGAATGAGCTTTTAGAATTGCAATTATCACAAGCAGCATTACAGTCTTCCTTATTGAACGACTCGTTGAAGTAATTGAGGATTTGTACCCTTCGGCAATCGCTTCTGTTCTCGCAGAATTGTATCATATTCCTCAACATTTTCCGCTGCCGCTCTTTCTGCTCATAACTGCCTTCTCCATCGTCGATCATGCGTTTGAGTGCACTAGTATCTTGATACCCGTAGTACAAGTAGCATCCTGAGCGTTTCCCATCTCTTCCTGCCCGGCCAGTTTCCTGGTAGTAGCCTTCGAGACTCTTCGGGATCGTGTGATGAATGACGAAGCGCACATCAGGCTTGTCGATGCCCATGCCAAAGGCTATGGTAGCCACAATCACATGATGCTTCCCCGTCTGCCATTGTTTCTGTACTGATCTTTTCTCCTCCGGGACCATGCCAGCGTGATAGTGCTGCGCTTTGATCTTGTACTCTTCTCGAAGCTGCTTGGCAATTTGCTCACAATTCTTCCGAGAAAGGCAGTAGACTATACCAGACTGATTCTTGTAAAAAGTGCTTATTGTAGTTGCCATACTGTCGAGAGCATCCTTGGCCTTACCTTTGCTCCGAACTTCATAGGTCAGATTTGGGCGATTAAAGCTTTGTGTAAACACTTCGCAATCTTGGATGCCTAGGTTATGAATAACATCAACTTTTACATTTTCAGTAGCAGTGGCCGTCAATGCCATCACTGGAACGCCTTGGAACTGCTGGCGCACTTCCCCTAACATCTTGTAGTCCGGCCGAAAATCATGGCCCCATTGACTGACACAGTGTGCTTCGTCTATGACAATTCGAGCTAGCTTACCTCGTCGGTGGAGATCGCGGAAGGAGTCGATCATCAATTGATTTTTACTGATCATCTCAGGCGTAATGTACAAAAGCTGGATGTATTTCTGGGGTTGTGGATCTTTTAAGCTATCCATGACAAGTCGCCGATGTTCAGCTGTAACCTCGCCGTTGATAAGAAGGGCCTGAACCTTGAGCTTCTGTAAATGATCGACTTGGTCCTGCATGAGACTAAGAAGTGGAGATATTACCACAGTCACACCGCTTGTGTGTCCCGAGTTTATGATAGCTGGCAGTTGGTAACACAAAGACTTCCCGCCTCCAGTCGGCATTAAGACGAAGGCGTCCTTGCCACCAAGCGTGGCGTTGATGGCCTCTAGTTGGTTTGGTCGGAAGCCACGTAAATGGAAGCGTTCTTTCATTGAAAGTTTCACGTCTCGTGACCATTTATGCTGCATATGTGATGATTGCGTAGTCGCCTGAGGCAGGTGAGAACGGCTTTTCTGTGACTCAACTCGGAGCAAGTTTCCACTGGTTTCGGCGAACACATTGCGAGTTTCGAAATTTGATACCATATTTGATCTATTCTCACGATTTTCCAGCTCTTCAGCCACTTCAAGCATTTCCTCGTCGTCTTCATCTTGCCCGTAATCGTCCCAGTCCTCTTGCCTTAACGGGCTGCCCATACGCCTCGTGAATAGATCATCACTTTTGATAACAAAATTAGAAGTTTCATCCGCTTTATCTGGTTGCTGCATAAGGGTCGATCTGTTTTGAGTAGTATACTCTTCCTGGCCCAATTTCCGCTTGGATGGAGAAAAGTAGGCGTTTACGTCTTTTATGGCTGGCGAAGATGTGTAAGTACGAAGAGGGGTTCTCTGGGACAGTGTAGGATTATTGAACGGCTTCTTCACCGGTGTTCGGGGTTTAGGATCAAGGACCTGCGTCTGCTGGACGTATTGCGTCGTAAAGGGCCTACTGGAGATGGGTTTTAAGAGTGGTACGGTGGCTTCGGAGAACTGATGAGGTGCCTGTGTGGACTTAACTAACGTAGTCGGTCGCTCAATTGCAGCTTCAGCGTCATTTGTCGTGCTGTTACCCTGGAACGGTTGGTATTTCTCAAATGTTGGCAGCGCCGCCTGCTCTAGAAGTTTGACAATATCCTGCTCAACCTGGGCCAGTTTGCAAGTGGCACTCGTTTTTTCCGCGGCATTCTGTAACATCTCCGGGTCCTGATCCTGATCCTGGCGTATTGCAGCAATCATACGACTTATAATTTCTTCTTTCTGCTGGCTGATCCGGATATGATCCTCTCGGAGTAGCAGCAGGCCGCTCACAGCAGTGATCCTAGCCTTTAGCAGGGCAGGCCGTTGCTGCAGCTCGGCAGTTGGGGTCCTCTGCTCAATATGGCAAGCCCAAAAGGCTTCCAGGGCTGATTCTGAGTCACGGTGGAGCCTATTGAGAAAGTTTTGAATGTGAAGTGGGTCAATCTCTAAGAATGACTGAATAGAGGCCAGGGTCGTGCCCTCAACTCCCGAGAAAGAACTGTCGGAGGAGCTAGAAGCTGGCTGTAGCAGGGGCTCGGATGGTAATTTAGTCGGCGAATCGCGTTGAAATGGAGAGGCGCCACTACCAAGCCGCGGAAGCCGTGGCTTCTGAGCACTGCTACCAGCCTCTGTCTTAGTGGCAATTTGGCTATTGGAGGCCCTTCCAGCCGTAGTAACTTTCGAGGGTACTTTCATGAGCACGGGATAGACAGCATCATCGAACTCATCCTTTACAGCTTGTAGGAAGTCTACCTCCTCGTCATCATCTTCCGAGTCTGCGACGGCACTTTTGCGGAGTGTTGGCACGTCTCCAATCTTGACAGCCTTAGTGCTAACGTGTACCTGAGAGCACAGTGGTTTTATATGTAGGTTGCTAGGTAGCGCGATAGATGCTGGAAGTGGACGTCGTGATTCTTGCGAGCGAAATTTGATAGGTTCAGTGTCTATCATTTCCACCTCTTGATCAGCTTCCTCGATTGCATTGGGGATACCAAGACCGGCAAAGCGACTTGTATGGCTCTTCTTATTACCTTTATATCCCCCGGGCGATTCTATAACGTCACTACCAGGCTTCGCGGAATACTCGTCGGGAAAGGAGTCTATAGCAGTGAAGCTACTTTGTGACAACCTCGGAGGGACGCTGGTGCCTCGGTCTTCTGAGTCAAGTTCGTCACTCTTCCTCTTCTTGCCTTTATGGACTGGCGGCTCTTTACGAGTGGCGCTATCCTCCCTCCATATTGCCCTAGACTCACCGAAAACTTCTACGGTGCTTGACGATGAGTTATTAAGCTCGCAGTCACGAGTAAGGTCGACCGAGGGTGGCTCGATATGGGTTACCCGACCTCTGGGTATCGAAGTTGCTGACGTTTGCAATTGGCACCTTCTCTGGCCGCTGTCCTTGATGCCTATGGCAGTTTAGGCTTAATTCTGCTGTGGAGGTTTCGGCATGACTTACTATCGTTGGCATGCCCATACGCAGCGGCATATTGATCTCTTAGTGAGGTGCTGGGTCTCCTGCTGGAATAAGGTGTGGGAGTCTGCAATGGATCCGAGGAACTATGGCTTAATAACCTCCTAGTGTTCGATCTAGGCCCCGACTGCAACCGTGCCATTGCTTCGCCGCCCGCGGTATGGAACGAACTCGCGGGATGCAGAGGGCGTGTAAATTCGAATTCTTTTCCCGCATGATCTATATCACCTCCTGCAGTGCAAGTCTGGCTTGGCAAAGACGTGGCATGGCGTTGTTGTTCTACCAGCAAACTATCGTGTATTGGTGTGTCTTGAGTAGCAGAGAAGTAGCTGGCTGGTGGGGCGGGTCCTGGTGGTGGAGGAGCGAAGGGTTTCGAGCTAACCAGCCAAGACAGATTTTCTCGCAGATTATTCCTCGTCATGGAACCCAATCATTGCTGCCTTCGAAAAAGCAGCCATGAATAGTCTCCCAAGTCTTCCACTTTGACGAGCCTATGTCTTCACTATCCGGCTTTGACGTGTAGTTGCGTTTGGGTGACGCGACTTTGGGCAGTCATTAGTCAGCGGGCGCGCCTAGCGTACAGTATCTTGCCTAACGGGGTTAGTGACACCTAAGGCAAACAGTATCCTTTATCGTACCTCAAGGTAGTTGGTTCAATGTTTCCTACCATAACATGCCAATTACAGGTGTTTACTTCATACTCGCACGTTAGATCTAGGCTCGAGGGGCTCATCTAGATTTTGCTGATTGGAATTACGACTCTTAGCATAGCACAGCTGACTGGGGCTGTTCAGAGACTCATCCTAAAGTAATCTATGAAGATACGGAACTGTCCTTTGGCAAATCAATATGACTTAAACAGAAAAATACGGCGAATTCAAGGTTTAATTCAATTGTCTGTTTATTCTGGACATTGTTTGGTGAAGTCTATATTCCCATAGATCGATTCATACTACGACATCTGAGATACATAAAAGTCTTTCCTACAACCATGGGGAAAAAGGATAAGAAGTCCAAGACCGCGGAGCAGAAAACCCGTGTTGCAGCTAAGCAAATCAAGAAGGCAGCACAGAAGGACAAAAAATCTAAATCAAAAGGACCAGAAGACAGCGACGCGGAAGATGTCGATCTGGAGTCTGTTCTCGAAGAGTACGCTAAAAAGGTGAATGGCTATTCTTGCTACGACTATGACTATGAAACTCGAGTGCAGACAAGAATAAGGGGACGAAATCACTGCGAAGTCTCAGTAACGGCTCTAGACTCAAAGCTGACTCTCCATTGCACAGCAAACCCTGTTTCTCAAAGTTACCGAGACACCCTGCGAGCCACCGTCGCCGCGTTCCTCGGCTACTCTAATTGGCTCACCCTCCAGCAGCAAAGAGCTGTTTCTTTTTGGCGGCGAGTTCTACAATGGGGCTCTTGCCATGTTCTTCAATGACCTTTTTGTTTACCTCACAGAGAAGGATGAATGGCGAAGAGTCACAAGCCCGAATAGTCCACTCCCTCGAAGTGGACATGCTTGGTGTCGAGGTGGTAATGCTGGCGGGCTGTATCTTTTCGGTGGTAGGCTTGGCATTCTAGATTCATAGATTAAATGTTCATTACCACTGTGCTCTTTAATGATCTGACCAGAACAGGGGAATTTTCGTCACCAAAGCAAGGGACGTTTTACCACTATAATGACTTCTGGAGGTTGGAGCCCTCCACAAGAGAGTGGACAAGGATAGAGACTAAAGGTCAAAAACCACCTGCGAGGAGTGGACATCGCATGACATATTACAAAGTAAGTAGCACCGAAGACTGACGGATTCTCTTTACATATTGAACGAAACTAGAATTATATCATACTGTTTGGCGGATTCCAGGATACTTCTCAGCAAACAAAATACCTACAAGACCTTTGGATATATGATACCCAAAACTTTGTCTGGCACAACCCAGTGCTACCCCCAGCAACGCAGAAACCTGATGCCCGATCCTCCTTTACTTTCCATCCCCATGAGAAAGGGGCTGTCATATTTGGGGGCTATTCGCGAATAAAGTCTACCGTAGCGGCTGGCAAACAATTGAAGGGAGGAGGCCAGGGTCTTCGGACTGTACTAAAGCCTACCATATACCAAGATACCTGGTTCTTGCGTATCTCCCCTCCTGGACCCGATGCTCCCTCGAACAATACTCCAACGATACGTTGGGAACGGCGGAAGAAGCCTACGAATCCACCGAACCCACCTCGAGCTGGGTCTACTATGGCTTATCACAAAGGTAGAGGAATAATGTTCGGCGGCGTACATGACGTTGAGGAAAGCGAGGAGGGCATAGAGAGTGAATTTTTTGATACCCTGTTCGCATGGAACATTGAAAGAAACAGATATTTCCAACTTACGCTGAGACGTCCTAAAGTCGCTTTAATGAAGCAAGCAGATGATCGCGGGAATTTGAAAAGAGGTAGGGGGAAAGCAGATGAGGCAGAGCTTCTGCGTAATTTAGCAGCTCTAGAGACGAAGGGGTCGGTTGCAGACACCAGTGGTGAGCCAGCTCAAGACATGGATCTTGATGAGACACCTGCAAAACCAGTGAAGCCAGTGCTCTTCACTATGCCACACCCACGTTTCAACGCTCAGCTGGCTGTTCAGGATGATATGTTGTACATTTTCGGCGGGACCTACGAACAAGGAGATCGTGAGTTTACCTTTGATGAAATGTGGGCCATTGATCTTGGGAAGCTTGACGGGGTTCACGAGATTTACCGGAGGGAATTGGACAATTGGCAGGGCAGTGACGAAGAAGATAGTGACACTCAGAGCAATGATGAAGATGACTCCGAAGACGAGGATGCCGATGGGGATTCTTCAATGGGGGTTCCGCTGCCTCCACAAGAGACTGGGCTGCCACTGAAGGTCAAAGAGACTGCAGTGCCACTCGAAACGGCCGATAGTGAGCTCGAACAGCCAGGGCCCGTCGTTGCTGACACAAGACCGCACCCCCGACCATTTGAAAGCTTGCGCGAATTCTTTACAAGGACCTCGGTGCCTTGGCAAGACGTTGTTATTGAAAGCTTGCGAAATAACGATGCTACATTTCAGGAATCGATCAAAGAGCTCAGGAAAAGGGCTTTCGATTTGGCCGAAGAACAATGGTGGGACTGTAGAGAAGAAATCATTGCGCTTGAAGACGAGCAAGAAGAAGCGGGCATTGGCGAGGTCATTAGTATGGATAACCGGAACAGCGAGGCTGGGGGCGTGGGTAGGAGGCGATAAAGTTGTGTCAATCCACTCAATTAGACATAGGATGCGAGGATGGTCCGGTTCGTTTTCTGATTGATGGTCAACGACCCGAATCAATTAAAGTCTTGATCAATCAAAAGATTTCGGAATGGGCTGAGAGACTTGAGTTTCTCTCTATTCGGTGCTTTTATCTGTATTCTATCTCCACCCCCTACTAATGCTAATCGCGCAAAATGGCTTCAAGTATCGTCTTCACCAATATTAGATCACGAGTCGGATCAACCTGCCAATTCGCTACTGCTATCCGGCTCGCTGGCTGGCCGTGCCATTTCGTACCTGACACATACATTTTGGCACTTGAATTGATCCTGCGTACAAGATCCATGTTCAAGCTTGCATCCTTAGCCTTGAAAAGAACGACGATGAAGATTTCTTGGTCGATTCTGTCCCTGCAGTCAAGGCTTTCTGGCAAAAGCTCGTAAGCTGGATGCTCATGAATATATGCAGCTACGGCTCGTGCAAAACGGATCTGTCTTTCAAGCATTTCTTTGTAACCATCTCGGCCATACGCTATTAATGTCGCATAGACTGGAAGACCTCTGAAGCGACGTGAGTTCTCCAAACCTATATTCAGAGGAGACGGGATAGTGACAGGGCCTGTCGTGGCTGAATTCAGATAGGCCGCGTTGGCATTCTGGAACACTTGGTGGGCTAGGTCCTGGTGGCGGCAGAAAAAGAATCCACAATCATAGGGGACATTCAACAATTTATGTGCATCCCCAGTAATGGAGTCTGCCAATTCGAGACCTTCAGCGCCGTGGCATACCTTCTCGAACTCTGGCAATCCATTAAGAATTCTGGCGAAAATTCCAAATGCTACATTACAAATTGGTCAATTGCAATATTATAATTACGAGGTTCGAATATCATTACCTGCATCGACATGGATCCAAGCCCCATGTTCATCGCAAAGTGACCTTATGGTTTGGAGCTCTTCATAGCTATGTGTTGCAAACATTCCAGTATTGACTTCCGCACAGGAGATTGCGACGATGGAGACGGTGTTCCTGAGTGCCAATTCGGACTTAAGCTTTGACAAGTCGAAAGCCAGACTAGCCTCAGCTTTACTAACATCTACAACGCAAGAGCGACCCAGACCAGTAATACTGGCAGCTTTTCCGAGAGAAGAGTGGGGCATAGTCGTCAAAATCTGGATTTTTTCGATGCCGGCAGCTCGACACGCAGCAAGCAATCCAATCTCGCCGACAGAGTCAAACATCTCATCCGTTGGAAATCCTTGCTGCTCTCTATGCCTCATTATGGCTTTATTAATGATATATTCCCGGCCGCAAGCGAGTCCGAGGACATTGCTAGCCGTTGCACCAGTGGTAAAAGTCCTCCCAGGCCAGAAATCGGGATCAAAGTTGAAGAGATCCAACAGGAATATCAGCGCCTTGTTTTCAACTGCTGTCGCTATGGTCTCATCAGGGAGGTGCACGTGTACGTTCTGGTCATAGGTAGCAACGATGTGGTCGGCAACCCTGGCTGCAGGGGTGACACCACCAATCACGAAACCATAATAACTTGGGGATAAACTGCAGCCACTGAGACCGGGAGCAATCTTACGCAAGAGATGATCGGTAGTCATCTCTATTCCCAGTCCGGCTCCAGGAAGTCTCGCAAATAGGCTGGCATTGCCTTCCTCGAGGGTTGAGGGCTGTGGCCTGGTGGGATGTATCGATCCTGATAAGACATCCAGCGAATGCTGTTGTGCTCTACGCAGACTCGCAGCGTCTTTTACGGAATCCAACATATTCGGCGTCGGTCCCCCACGCGGTCAGCTCCTTGATATGCTCGTCCTTGCCTATTCATGACATGCAGTTTATATATAAGGGTTTACCGCACTTGCTTCACTGTAAAGGCTTGACTCATACCAACAACATAAGTCCAACTTAAGAGTTGGGAACCAGGTACACACTAGGGCAGCAGCCCTGCAAGCCGAAGCATCAGTCATCAGCTAACACCCTTGAGGCATCTATAACCGGAGCTAATAAGTTGGGGGCAATTTGGGGAGGTACTTTACTGCCTTGACTGTCCTGGGCCAAAAGTTAGCAACGTCACAAGATTTCAGATGCAAAAATTCGTCGATTGGTCGAGTAGTATATACTGTCAAACCGATAGTTCACCACTTTTTGCCGGGCTGGAAACCCCAACCGTAGCCGGAAGATACCGCTATTATCCAGGCGAAGCAGGGTGTGATGATACAAATCCCAACGGAGCGCCCAAGAGTTTCAATTGGACACGGAAGACTTCGAGACGAGCGATACACTCTACGCTCTGGTCGGAATTGTCGACAAGATACGGCAGTAGGTTCAGCTTACTTGCGGTTATTGGCCAAGCGAAATGGTGGCCTATTCCATCAACGGTACGCAGTACGCTCCATCTCTACTGTCAGCGAGCAATCGGACAAATAATGCCTTATCCACCGAAGCATACTTCGAGTACATGGGTCCGATACTGACTATGGAATCATAACGCAAGTCTTTTGATACTGGGAAGAAGAAGCCCACAAGAACAGGCCATCAGACTTCTATGAGTAAGATGAGCTATGTCAATACTCTGCCGGTGCCTTTGATGACTACACCAAATAACATTGCCACTCGGAAGGAGCCTTCATCCAAAATGGGACAATGAGGTTATTGAGTTAGGGTTGAAAAGCCTTGTGTACGAGTAGCGTCTCAGCGGCGTGCAATGTGGTGCATGTAGTGCATGTAGTACATGTAGTCTGCTGCGCATGGTATAGATCTTGACGAAAATCCGGGGAAAAGCAAAGATTTAATAAGATTTACAAGGATATTGCAATAGCATGAGTCGGCATGACAGTTCGCATCTTTGGAAAAAAATCCGTGAGCCAATGAGCGTGAGAAACAGCTGACACTAGCGACTATAATAACAATTGGCACCGTTTAAATCTTTTTCTGGGGCTGGCTTTAGCATTGACATGCCCCTCTTCCCTCAAACCAGCGGGGCGGGCATGCTTCTTTTCACCTCCTCCCTCGAAACTTCAGTATCTGGGACTCGTTCTAAAAACAACGTTTCTGCTGGGACTGATGGGATAACAGCGATAGCTAGTTGGAGTATGGCGTCTCTATCGCCGGCAATGGAGTATCCAATGGCTCAGGGCCGAAAGTCCTTAAATTGTGGTTGGGAGCGTTGTGTGGGAGTTGCGGCGGTAATCCTTGTTATCGTTCGTTTGGTTTCGCATGGGATCGTTCGTTGACTGTACTATTGTCGGACTTGCTAATCGTCCTTGGACTTGCGAGCGTTTCCCAGTCCCATGTCTTCAGTAGACACTGATTGGATTATGCAGATATTGTCGCTCGTAATACACGCTGCCTCTCTCATCTGTTAGTCTTCTCGGAGCATTTAAGACTGAACTCTGTCGAAAACGGACTAGCCGTTCAATCCGGCGTTGGAAAACACATCTTCAGAGTCATATAAAGTGACCCCATACCTCCCCAAACACTCATAGCTGTTTTCAAAATCCTCTTCGCCAAGTCTCTTATTCGGGCCTTCACAATCCACGTCATCAAACGCTCCATACTAATGTTCTACCATCTAGTCTTTTTCCGCTTCCATAATTGTACATCTCACTAACGCTGTAGAGCGTCTACGTTGCATTCCCACCCCGTCCCAAACATGGCTACTGGCGACCTCAATCTGACGATGCCGAGATGCTCCTCTGGGGCCCTGTCGAATGCTGCCTCGGCGTATTCTGCGCCTGCATGCACTACCTGGCTCCATATCAATATTTCATCCACCCCTCCAACGAAAGTAGAAAAGATTCTCTCCTGGCATCGCCTTCGCGGCCTGTATTGAAATATGTCATACATACCTAATTAGGCCTAAGTCGAGTTTGTTCACAATTTAGCAATGGCCGAATAACTGCGCGAATGGTTGTACGATAACCAACAGCCTGGGAGACGCCCATCGACTACACAGCCGTGTACAATGGGGGAGAGCGGGAAAAAGAAGGTCTTTGAGACGTCCGAGTAAGAATTGAGATGGTGGACGGCAGAGTTGCATGATATACGCTCTAAACGTAATGATGGGAATGAGAGAACCGTGACGATCCAATGGTACACAGTCGTTTCCAGGGACAACCTCGAGGAATAACTGCCAGATAATAGGATTAAGGTCTCTAGTGATTTGCAGTCGAAGAGCGAAGCGAAGGGAGTTGGGCAGGCGCTTCGGTTCGGCGGGTTTGGGACGTTTGTTTCCGGTCGATGTACGTACCGTGCGACTGCGAGGGATTTTGGCAGCTGGGTCAAGCAGTGTGGGTCTTTGAATGTATATATGGGTTGAACGGTGTTGTACATGACACGTGGATAGCGGAAAGTATTGCTACTAAGAGTAAGGGGGTTCTTGGAGCTAACGCGGTTTTGGAAAATCTGGCTTGAGGTAATCTATGTCATGGGAGCACTGTTGACTTGGGCATATGAGGTTCAGATATCGTTAGAGGGACCCTCGGGAATCAAAAAATAGCTTTGCAGAAAGTGCAGAAATCACAAAGTTTCGTGTGCTAATGGATATTCAATTCTCTCGAACCAAATAAAGGGTACAGCCGTCAGTCTTGATCCCTAGTGAGTCCCGGAAGATACAATACAGAGTCGAAAAACAAAAGTGGAAAGACTAACAAATGGAATGGGCTAATATCATGTTTGACTGAAAACACCAATTGCCTGACAGGAGGATGCCCCTCTTTAACCGGCGGCTCGAACAGCGGCTAGAGCGTTTGACAGATTAAAAATAGAATTCTTTAATGTAATCGAGAAGGTTGAACGTCATCAACGACGAGAACATGTCGAATAATTTTAGCAAGAGCTAGTATAATAGCACCGTTGATGGCGGACACCGAGCGAGGAGACAGACCGCAAGAAGTGCGAAGCCAATTGACCTACCAACTCGAGAAGGAACGCGAACCTAAAGACATCAACATTGGCAGCGACGATCATGATCTTCCACGTCCAGAGGAAGAAACCTCGAGATCTCCCTCACGACCGAGACCTTGGTCTGCGCATGGACCGCTATCAACCCTTTCCCCGGCACCACTGTTTGTTGAGCCCACAAAAACCTCAAAGGACGACACTCATGTGGCTCCTTGCCCGGTCACACCTAAGAGGCCGAACTTTCCCCCACGCGGTCTTAGCTTGCAGATGCCGCCAAGAGATACTAGCAGTACAAGTACAGCCAATATAACTAAACGCGCTCCTTTGTCTCCCAAACTCGACCCCACAAACTCTTATGCGACTGCAGCCTCCGTTCTTCCCCGCCGGTCAAGAGGTCTCGACTTCTCAAGGGCTTGTACAAATCTACATCACTCCACATTGGCAGAGCAATCTTCGCCCGACTCTTCACCTATAATTGGTGGGCGCGGCATGATGATCCCACCTCGGAAAGCTCTCTTCAACAACACAATGAACATTTCGCATGTACCCGACTCTCCTGGTAGCGTAGCAAACTCTCTATGGTCAACCATAGCAAACCCCGACAAACCAGCCATATCGAGCTCTGTGGGGAGTGTTAGCATGATGGAATATGACACCGGAAGCTCAACGTCGGACAGTGATGACATGATGGACCATGCTGAAGAGGAGGATCCCATTCACATGACACCACATGTGTACAAAGGCGAAAATGGATCGATGAATTTCGGCCCACCTATATTCTCAAGCCCGGGAGGTGACGGTATTGGCTTATCACCTGTTGTTACAAAGCTCATGAGTTATCAACGAGCTCGGATAAAACCTGGCCGCATCAGGATGAGCTCCAGCAACTCTAGCAGTCACAGTTTAGGTCCTTCTTCACCACCAATGCTGAAAAGCATCGAAAGCAGTCTTGGCAGTGGATATTTTTCCAAAGAACCTTCAAAGAAAGATCTGGGTTCAAGGAGAGAAAGCCTCAGTCTAGGCACCGACGACTTGCGACTTTCTGATATTGATGATAGTGACGAAGGAGGAAATAACCGGACGAGTCCGAACGATCCTTTGAGCAACCCAACGCCGGTCACACCCAGCATGGATGAACGAAGGAATGTCATTCGAAGGGCAGTCACCAGGAGGGGTAATATGTTGGTACGTGCTTACCCAATCATTCACAAGTGTCACGTACTGATGAAAGCCAAAGCCAAAAACGAAGAACTTCGCACGCATACGAGCCGCTCTCCTTGAAGAGGTAGCACCTGTCGATACCGAAGTCAAACGAGAAGCAGAAGTCATTCGGCAGGTCAGGGAAAGTGATGCCGACGGAGATATGAACCTGGCACCCTCACAAACAACAACTACAGCCTCCTCACCCAGTCTACTTCCCCTAGCAGCAACCCAATCTGATGGCCTCGAAGACATCCCAGAGAACGTAATAATAGGGTCAGGTCTACACGCAAGGCGGCGGTCCTCAAGCACATTCACGCATCAAGCAATCCGCCATTCTGGTGGTCTGGGCTTCTGGAACACCTTCGATGACCGAACGCGAACCCCCCCTCCTCAGCTGTTTCCTCGAGGTAATTCTTCTGGTATCAGCGACGACATCAACATGGACACTCCCATTTCATCCATCCAATTAGTGACCCCCCAGCAACATCGGGCTCTGGAAAAGGAAACACCAGTACTTTACCCCGCTCCCCAACCGCTTGTCACCAACTTCGAAGTTTCCCGTAAAGGCAACAAACGCATGCGGGATGACGACCTAGACCCGAATTACTTCAAGCGTCGAGCTGTCTCCCCTGGAATGAGTCTGCAAAATAGTCCTATTCTACCTCAATCACCACTTCAGAGAGAAACAGGATGGTGGGGCATGCAGCCGAAGAATAGCCGCGAGACGCCTGGTGTGCAGGTGGTGGGGGAGAGAGTGAGCAGTGGAGGGAGTGTGAGTAGTGGGAGTGGGACGGGAGGGTCCGGGCCCAAAAGGGTTGGGTTTCAGGGCATGTGTGATACGAATGATGGCTTGATGAATATGAGCATTGAGTGAGGTCTCAGTTGCTCTACGATGGGACGCTGGCGTTATACAAGAGATCGGCCTTATCTTAATGATACCCTGCTGTTTGGAGGTTCTCAAATATAGATGATCTATCTTTTTACTCAATGAATCTGTTGATACAAGCAAGTCCTGAAATGCAAAGTTTCAAGTCTTTGAAGGATGTGCACCTTAGGAGCCGCGCTTCTAGATCCCCGAGCCCTAAACGACACCAGCCATTTACCCGCGCCGCGATTCATTATTGGGCTTTCATGAGCCAAAACTCCAGTCTGCCAGATGCGGTGTGATTAGAAGTCTTATCTCAACTCAGCAGCAACATGGCCTCAAGGAACACCGCGGCGGTCTCCGCATTCATAGAAGGCGCCCCTCCCGGAGAGGTACACCCCCGCGATACGAGTCTGGCGAATCCACTCTGACAGTGAACTAGCTCGCCGATGTCATTACAGGTAATGCAGCCACCCGCAAGTATCGTCAAGGCTTCAACAGCTTATACAATCAGACATTAAGAAACTCACCGTTGACGAACCCAAGGTGCTAGAGTCTGCGAGACCAGCGTTCGAGAAATACAATGAGGAGCAATTGACCGTTGTCAAGCTCCCTGGAAGCGGCAAGGAGGTGAGCAGGCAGCTTCAAACAACATACTAGACATGGAGGGAGAAATCTGACAGGCACGGAACAGGCTCTGGTCAGCACATATAATTCGCTAGGAAACGGAAGATACTACGATGCGGAAAGCTCGAGCTCTTTTACATTTGATCATGTTACACAAGTAAGCCGGTGCCTGGTGGAATGGCGTCAAAGGATTAGGGGAATGACAGTTACTGTCACAGAAAGCGTCTGGCGTCCAATCCCATGCTTTACAATCGCAGCATACCGAGCTCATGTACGTCCGCCACGGGACTTTTCCCCCTCGTTCACTCTAGAAGGAAAAAAGTCCTAACCCCAGAACCCCAGAACCTCCCTCAACAAAGCCCTCTCCGCCCACGCCCGAGAACATTACCCTTCGTCAACTCACGCCGTCTTCCCTACCTCCTCAGACTCCACCCTTACGATCCTCCTCGTCGCAAACAAATACTCCCCCTCAAACTTCTGGTACGCCCCTCAACTCTCACATCTTCCCCAACCCTCCAACCCCCCAATTAACCCTCCTCCAACCCACAGGAACGGCCGCTGGCGCTCCACCTACCTCTACACCCCCACCTCCGCCACCCTAACCGGCACCCTCCTCGTCGACGTCCACTACTACGAAGACGGCAACGTCCGCCTCACCACCCGCAAAACGCTCTCCCTCTCCCTCTCCTCATCGTCCCCCACCCCAGCCGACATAACCCGCGCCATCGCGACCGCGGAGAAGAAATATCAGGAGGAGCTGAATCGCGGGTTTGAGAGGCTGAGTGAGGGCGAATTTAAGGGGTTGAGGAGGCAGTTGCCGATTACGAGGCAGAAGGTTGAGTGGGAAAAGGTGGGGGGTTATCGGTTGGGGCAGGATATTGGGGGGAGGGGGCGGTAAAGGAGAGGATCGGCATGGACCAGGCTGCGAGGATCAAAGAAGACCTGTAGTTCGAGAGTGGAAATGACGAGATCGACTACGTTTCTCAAATCGTTTGTTTGGTATTCTCTTTTCGAGCAGGGAGCTTATCCCTATTAAATCCCATCCCGGTAGTCCCACAAGTGACGAATCTCCAGGAACACCATAAGCAAGAACAAGTATCTCCGGGAATCTTCGCTGGCAATAATGCCCTTGCATTTGAAAAATTTCCTGCTTACTTGGTAAATGCCATTGACTCTCCTGAGTTTTGATAGGCCCAAATCATGGCCCTCTAAAAGGCTAGAAAACGCCGTACAGATGCATCCCATCACTACAAGGGGCTGCGGCTCATGGACCCGATATATACACATCCCTCCATTGCCCAACAATGACAAGCCTCATGCACTCTCCCCTTTACCCCTGAATCGCCACAATTTTTAGTACTGATCGTGAATAATTTCTCTTAAGCGCTCACGTCCGATACCCCCTCGTAAAATTCATCCAAAGAGACCATAGCCAGGCGTGGGTGAAAGCTCACGAAGCCCCATTATGACTGGAGGATTTTTACCGCGCCACCGACCGTCCATAAAACACCAAATATGCTTGCTCATTCTGCAGCCTCTGTTCCGGCTTCAAACCCCTTGGATCGAAATCCGTCGCCTTCTCGTCATCGAACTTTCGCCAGCAGTTCCTCGCCGCGTCTTTGACCAGAGAAATGTAGTGCCCGCCACTGCCGGAGGCGCCCAAATGCCGCATTACTGCATACGCGTCATATAGGAACGGCGGCGTGGTCGCGGTATCGTTGTCCCTGAGACCTGGATCTGGTAAGGGGGGCACCATGTAAGGTTCGATGTTCAGACCGTGCAGCGGGAAATGGATCGGTGTGTGGACTTTGCGGGCGGATTCAGTTTTTGATGCGGAGAAGCGTTTGAAATGCACGACGAGGACTTGCGGGGCACGAGTGATGGTGATCTGTTTCGTAGCTTCGCGCTCGCATTTGCAGTACGAGCATTTCCACATCTCGTCTTTGCTGAGCATTTCCTCCTGGCAGTAGCTTCGGAGACACTCGTAGATGTCGCCGCGGCCGGACCGGGGTATCTCAACGCTGATGCTGTAGAAGGCTTCGTAGGTGGTGGAGGTGTGTTGGCACGTGGTGCAGCGGAGACGAGACGCATGCTGGCCAGCAAAGAGGCTAGAAATGAACGAGGATTCCCGGTGGCAGTACCGGTCCCATTCTTTCCTAGAGACAATTTGCATGTCCGTGCGTTCACGGATTTGTTCTTGTTCGGTGCTAAGAGGGCGGAGGGGATTCCGTTCCCAGTTGATGTTGAGGTCTTCGTGCAGGCAATCGAGGAGGAAGTCGAAGAACTCTTTGGCATCTTGCTGTCTGTCGACACCCCATTCACGATTTAGGCGCGCACAGAAATTGCGGAACGAGGTGGGCCGAATGGCTTGCACTTCACCGCGCCAGAGATTGCGGACGAGGTTGGCATAGATTTCGGGCATAATGCCGTTGGAGCCTTTCCAATTCTTTTGAATGTAGTCGCGCCATCTGTTGTCCAGGAAGAATTGGGAGAGGGGAATTGTAGCAAGGAGACATTGAATGGTAGCGTTCATGTAGCAGGTCACGCTGAAATTAATAAGACCAGTCCGAGGCAGCTTGAGGTAATGTGAGATGGATTTTGGCGTGTAGAGTGGTGGTCGGGCTGATGTCGGTTGTCGTGACGTCGGCGACAATCCTGACGATTCTCGTTCTGATACTCCGCTGTAGCTGGGACGAGGAACAGCCGGAGGTGGTCGAGATGGGACAGTTGGCATTGATGGAGGTGGCCTTGCAGGTGGTGGCGACGGCATTGCAACCATCATAGATTGTTTACCAATCGCTGATGGCTCGGGAAACTTGCGAAGAAACTCCTCGTAAGATTGAAAATACGGGGAGACAGGTTCGTCGGCATGTGAATGGTTCGAATCGGTGTCGCCGTCACTTTGCGTATGTTGATAGTCCCCACTTTCAACTTCTTCGTTGCGGGCTGTTTCAAGCCACGTTCTCTCTTCGTCCGCATCTAGAGGTTTGTGCTCCCTCAACCTTCGCTTGCGAACTTCCAAATATGAGTTAGAGCTCACCATTGGAACCCTAGCAGGGGGCCGCGCTAGTTTCCTGGCAACAGTTCGAGGTCTTATCGAGCCCACTAAAGCAGCTGTACTCGATGTTGCAAGACCATTACGCCCAACGAGATCCTCCCATGCCTCTATGCCTCCTAGCAACATCACTGGTGGTTGACGCAAAGGCTTGTAGTAGTTGAATTCGTAAATTGTATCATGTAGGGCTCTTAAAGCGAAGGCGTCGTTGCCCGTTGGGGGCCCTGAGAGGAACGCCGTCGAACTTGTCTTCTGGTCATAATACACTACTAGATCGAACTCGTTCCTTTGCTCAAACAAAGCCTGTTCGGCTCCTGGTGAGACGACTAGTCTATCTTCAAGCTCCTCGGCCGATATACCAGATTTCAGGCCCAGGGGTTCGATGCAGATGATGGACTTTGCAAACATGTGACCCTGATCAAACTCTTCGCGGCTCCGAACATCGATTACCAGGACATTGTACGCTCTAAGGTGGTCGTACAACTTATCTGCCGCAATTGTAGTGGCCTGAGGCAGTTCTGTGGACACCGTCTTCGTAAGCCTGACGCCAGTACCTGCGTCATTCGGTCTTGAAGTTTGGTATAAGCCATTTGTTCGATCGTTGTTCCGTGAAGTACCTATGGCAATTTGCGAAGATCGCAAGCTCGAGCCCGTCCTTGGAGGAGGTGGGGTACTGCTTGAGGCCTGATAATTTCTTGAGGGATTATACGCGGGACTTGGAGCTCTTGGTAAGGACTTTTCTAGCCCTAAATCAAGAGGAATCTTAGGCGGATGAGGAGGGTTGGGTGGGGGCGGTGGCAGTGCACGAGGACCCAAGGGCTTGCCAAATGCAGACAGGTATTCTGATTCCGGGCGACTGTGATATGCCGATGAAGGCGAATTACCAGAAGATAATGGACCATAATTCGTAGGGGATGGCATTTCAACGGAAGTCCCGGATGGCGAATTACGAGGCTCAGACTCTGTCCGGATCTGCACATCTCGTGGGTGGACTCTAAGCTGCGAGAATCTCTCCGCAAGCAAGTCCCCTGAAGTGGAGTGGGATGCCCCATTGACTACTCTGTCACGCCTCTGCAATCCCTCGGGTTTGGGACGAACAGTTGGCCTGTCTTTGCGTATTGTTGAGCCTTGATGCGAAGCATTATGTTCATGGTTTGAGATCCGCCTTTCGTCTCGGTTGGACGTATTGTTTGGGACGGCTATGAATAACTCATTACCGTGTCTGGTAGAAGACGTCGGCTTCGCCATCATCGAAAGAGGGCGCGGATTGGAGCTCGCCGTGGGACGAGTCCGGTCGTTGGTAGCTTGGGGATGATTCCCTGACGGAGCTGCATTTGAGGGTTTTATTCCACTTTTGATATTATCGTCGACAATCATGTTGTAGATATCCTTAAAGATCTCGTGCTGGCTGTTGTTGTCCTACATATAATTCTGTCAGCGTCTTGTGCTCCTACAACTGTCAGGTGTTAAATGTGTCAATGCACTTCATTGCTTTGGAATTACTATAGGCGATGCACAGCCATGATCTATCCGTGACTTACCCTACATAGGGTTTTGTACGTCCGCTGCCATCCTCCGCGATCTGTATTCACCAAAGTGTAATCTTTGTGTTTGGGTATGAGATAGAGAAGTATATTGGAGCTGACGAGATACTCGATGTAGGCGCGATCGGGTCTTTTGAATTCGATGTCTATGAAAGCTTGCTTTGCGGACTGTTCCGCATGATTCAAAAGGGTCCGTATCTGTTTAATATGGGATCATTAGAAAGCAGTAACAGCCAAGCCTTCTAAACCAGCCCGCACAGCAAGAACTGGAAGTCGAACACATACCGGTGTGTGAATACCAACGAAGCCATGCGCCGCATCTGCCTTGGCTTGAAGGTCCTTGACATGCGGGTACCGAGGCTTCGGCCTTATGTCTCCATTGCCCATATCAACATCTCCTTGACTTCCAGGCCAGCTCGAGTTACTGGAGTATACAGAGCTCTGTCTGTCTGAACCTGCGAAGCCATTTGCCTGAATGTAGACGTGCCCAGTTGCCGGGACACGTACAGCCATGGCTACCGATCAAGTGCCGAAAGAGAATCGATGTGCATCCCGAATGAAGAGCTCCGGTATCTGCAGGAATGCCACCTGGAGTCCAGAAACTGTTGACAAATCCAACCCTTTCGACGAGCTGATGACGGTGGTGGGGACGATAATTTATAGAGCGCTTGTGGCGGTGTAGGCAAGATTCTCTCCGGCTGGTGTTCAAGCTACAGCGAGTAGCTGTTACAGTCTAAGAAGCAGCAGCAGCAGGAATCTGAACGTGGAACCAGTGGTAAAAGCTATGTTAAACGGTTAATTACACCAGTAATTTGCGGTTTGTAGGGCAATGGCTGACTCTGCCGTGCCCGCTACGCTGGCGGGAGCTAAGACACGGCTCCGTCATGCGGGCGGAGGCGGCGGCGTTACCTTTTTCCTGTGACAGCCTAAAGCTTGATACTCTCTACCACAGGACTTCACTACTTATTCACACAAGCCACAACAATCTACAAGAGTGTTTGCATTATTTCAGAAATAAGCTGATGGTACACTGTCAACCACGAGTATAAGATCCTCCCTGTTCAGAAATCATGGCGAGCTGGTTTGCTTCAAACTCCGCTCTGGATGAGCAGATTGAGCGAGCAACATCTTCGAGCTTGTACGTTGTTGTGATGCTAGGAAGCTTGCGGAACCAAACTTCGGAACCATTTGCAAAAGATATGCTAAATGTTGTGTAGAGAAGATATTGCACTAAACCTCGAGATATCAGACGTTATCCGTTCGAAGAGCGTCCAGCCAAAAGAGGCGATGAGGTCACTGAAGAAGCGAATAGGACACAAGAACCCAAATGTTCAATTAGCGACACTCAAGGTACAGCTTCAGAGTCTGGAATCATCCCTGGTGAGACGCTCGCTGATATGGCCCGCAGCTCACAGACACTTGCGTTAAGAATGGGGGATCCCACTTCCTGGCTGAGATTGCATCAAGAGAGTTTATGGACAACCTTGGGTCTCTGTTGAAGGCGTATGGAGTTGCTGCGCCAAACACCGAGGTCAAGAGCAAGATCCTAGAGCTCATTCAGCTATGGGCGAGTGCAACGGAAGGACGAGGTGATCTATCCTATGTTGGTGAGACATATCGAACGTTGCAAAGAGAGGGTTTCCGATTTCCACCCAAGGTTGATATATCAAGCAGCATGCTGGACAGCAGTGCCGTCAGTCGCCTAATTCAATAATCTTTCAGTACTGTCACTAACATACTGTATAGCCCCCAGAATGGATTGATTCGGACGTCTGCATGCGATGCCGTACAGCCTTCAGCTTCACCAACCGGAAGCATCATTGTAGGAATTGTGGAAACGTGTTTGATGCGCAGTGTTCAACTAAGTCAATACCACTACCGCATTTAGGGATCGTCCAGGCTGTTAGGGTAGACGATGGCTGTTACGCAAAATTGACGGATAGGTCACGGAGCACACCACTCCCAGTGGAGCGTTCTCTTGCTAAAGGTAACGCAAGTATTATAAGACCACGGAACTCGATGCAACCACGTGATGCTCGAGTGGATGACGGTTTCGACGATGACTTGAAAAAGGCTTTGCAGATGAGTTTGGAAGAAGTCAAAGGTCACTCTGGCTCAGGTTACGTCCCTCAATCGCAGCTTCAGACACAACGGTCTGCTACAGCCACCAACGGTAATCTCAAATCAGCCAAATCACAAGACGAGGACGAAGACCCGGAGTTGAAGGCTGCTATTGCCGCGTCGATTAAAGACATGGAAGAACAGAAGAAGAAGCACGCGGCAAATCTCAAGAAACAGGCCACAAGTGCTCCCACCGCGACGCCTTCCGAATTTACCATGCCGAAGAATAATTATGAGCTGAGTCCGGTTGAGGCTGAAAATATCAACCTCTTTTCTACGCTTGTTGATCGGTTACAACATCAGCCGCCTGGTACAATATTGAGAGAGCCTCAGATTCAAGAGCTGTACGAAAGTATTGGGGCTTTACGGCCAAAGCTTGCAAGGTCCTATGGAGAGACAATGAGCAAGCATGGTACATACACCCTGCGCAACCGGTGATCTGCAGGTCGTAGCTGATCCAAATAGATACCTTACTCGACCTACATTCTAAACTCGCTACGGTCGTTCGCTATTACGACCGTATGCTAGAAGAGCGACTATCGAACACGTACAGCCAAAATACTTATGGTGGCTATAGGACGCAGGCAGCTCCATCATCATCGACTATGTACCCATCTATCCCGTCCGCATTGCCTAGTAGCCGGGGTGGCGCAGAGAGCTTCTACAACATGAACGGAGCACCGGCTGACCCGCACCCTCATCCTCAATCTGATTATACCCACTACCCACAGCCTCAGTTTCAATCACCCTACATGCAGCCAGATAGGGGACCGCCAGCCGGATCACCACAGTACGGGCCTGGGCCACCTATTCATACCGGACACCATCCCCAGCGAGCTTCCAGCTACCTAGGCTATCCGAAGTCCCCTGCTCAGAGACAAGATGCTCCCTACTTTGCTGACAATCAACACCAAAGTTACCAGAACCAACCAGATGGTCAACCACAGCCGCAAATGCAGCCTCCAGCTATGGCTCCACCCGTGCAAACACCAACAGTAGATTCAGCAGCATCTTACTATCAAGGGAACCATGAAGTTTCCCCTCCGCAACCAAATTACCAGCAAAGACCGGACCAGAACTATACTCCGTCCCCTGAGCAGCTTCACTCCGTGCCTTCTCAACAGCAGCAGCCACCTCCACAGTATGCACCTCAGCATGCAGCTGCGCAACAAAATGCGCCCCCGCCTCTGCAGCAACAGCAGCCTTACTGGCAACAGCCACAACAGCAGCAACTACACGCTCCACCTCAACAACAGCTACAAACACAGACTCCCACATATTCATCCATGCCCTCATATACCCAAGATTCTTTCCCTTCAGCACCACAGCATCAACCTCAACCGAAGGTAGTCGAAGAAGCTCTAATTGAGCTTTGAGATTAATGTACAAACCTTGTTTTGCTGGAGCTTTGGGCCTTTCTTGCACACCATGTAAAATAGTACGGTACCTCACACGTCATAGCCATAGCTAAGTTTATCGGAAGAAGCAATTACGACGAGGTCTGCAATGGTGGGAAATTGTACTGACATGGTCCAAATACTCGAGGCGTAGCTTATCGAGTCGCATCATCTGCCCCATTTCCCAAGCTTCTATCCAGTCGTGAGATCAGAAGCACTCAGCCCCCCCTGTTATACTACTGTATTAGCATCAGCTAAAGTTCATCGCCAATAGAGAAAATACCAGTAACCTCTCCCCATCCATTCGTTTATCCTTCACCACACTTAACGCCTCCCAAAGCCATCAACTGTTAGAAATTGCCCTTAGAAAACCCCAGCACCCAAAACTTGGACCAACAGGGCTAGTCCGGATCGAGCCCTACCTAATCTCGGGGCTAGCGGGCCGCCAATACTGTAGCTGTCACTCTACGCGTCACGTTGCTACTCCGTACAGTACATCAGAGACGCGACTGATGCCTGCGCACCCCCAACTCCCCTTTTCAGAACTTCCTCACCTCATTGTTCTATCATACCCCAATTCCCCGAACCAATTTCATCAGTTCAACCCACGAGAAGCCCCAACATAATGACCACCCCACTTAAGCGCAAAGCCGCCGACCTGGCCGCAGCATCGGCCAAAAAACCAAAAGCAAACGCCAGCATAACCTCCTTCTTCACCGCGCCCAAACCCGCTACTGCTAGCACAATAGCCACCCCCGGAACCTCCTCCACAACCTCCTCCACCACTGTTCCAGCCTCTCAGCAAACTCAATCCCTCCCCGCCCTCCCCGTCGCGAAATTCGACAAGGAGAAATGGGTCGAGAAGCTATCAGCGGAGCAAAAAGAGTTGTTGAAATTGGAGATTGACACACTGCACGAGAGCTGGCTGGCGCAGTTGAAGGACGAGGTGCTGAGTAAGGAGTTTTTGGAGCTGAAGCGGTTTTTGAAGCGGGAGCTGGAGGCGGGGAAGAAGGTGTTTCCGCCAGGGGAGGATGTGTATTCTTGGTGCATTCCATGCGAATTGTCTCCAGTTTGTTTGTTGTTTGATCTAACCGTATCCGCCAGGTCCCGCCATACTCCGCTTCCTACTGTCAAAGCTGTTGTGCTTGGTCAGGACCCCTACCACAACATCAACCAAGCACACGGCCTCTGCTTTTCTGTCCGGCCGCCCACCCCTGCCCCACCGTCCCTCAAAAACGTCTACATCGCCCTCGCAAAGGATTACCCTAGCTTCAAGCCGCCTCCCAGAAACGGAGGCCTCTTAACGCCATGGGCAGATCGTGGGGTATTGTTGCTGAATACATGTCTTACTGTGCGCGCGCACGAGGCCAACAGTCATGCTGGCAAAGGGTGGGAGAAGTTTACGCAGAAGGTGATTGATGTCGTGGCAAAGACCAGGACGAAAGGGGTGGTGTTTTTAGCGTGGGGAAGTCCGGCGGGGAAGCGGGTGGCCAAGATAGATAGGCAGAGGCATTGTATACTGCAAAGCGTACATCCGAGTCCATTGAGTGCGCATAAGGGATTCGTAAGTAGTCTATCTTGATCTAGGTGTCTCTTTCCGTTTGTACTAATCTCGGTTGCGCAGCTCGACTGCGGACACTTTAAAAAGACCAATGAATGGCTGAAGCAGAGATACGGCGACGAAGGCGAAATCAACTGGGATCTCGACCTTGATCTCGACCTTCCTGCAGTCGAAGCTGGTATCTGATCAGGGAAAGTGGTCTGCCATCGCGATCGTCAAGTGGCCGTTAGTGATCCATTCCCGAATGTATTGGTGAGCTTCTGGCTACCGTCCCTTAGAAGGCACCTTATTTCATGTCCACCTCAAGCCCCAATATCGGCAGAGGCAGAAGCAGTCACGCGCTGCCACCAGATTACAGTTTGCCAATCAGATTCGCTGCGCGTATAAGAATGTTGCGGCTATATCTATCCGCATTTAAAAGTCGGAATATTCGTGACGCTTGTAGTCTGGAATCTCATATGCTAGAGCTGACAATTTATCGCTAGCAGTCACTAAACGCGGTCCAATGCCTTTATCGAATCTTATCATCTACTTCTGTTTTTGCTTGCCTTCTCTAGTTCGAAGGCTTCGTCAGTATGTTCGTTCGTCTCGGTTGGGAAAGTAACCCTTTCGTTTGATGTGTAGCAATAACCACCCATTTTGATATCCCCAGAACTAGGAGAATTAAGTAAAGACATATGAGCCGCCTTACGCCCTATCGTTTACTCGTCGATGTAAATTCTCCGTTATCTTTGGCGAGTCAGCTAGCATTCTTTTCCTCAAAAGCCCGTCAGTCACGCAGATTCGCTGTTTAGCAGTACCTACCACCCAGGCAGAATCACCAGTCAGGCGAAACAACCAGCGATCTGAATCCAGTTTCAAGGCGAACCTATCATTTAGGCACAATGAGCTTCGGTTTCGGCATCAGTGACTTTGTTACTGTTCCACAGCTGGCATGGCAGGTCTACTCCTCCCTAAAAGATGCCCCAGAAGACCACAAGAATCTGCTGGACGATGTGCTTTCCCTTCACGAAGTCTTGACCCAGGTCGATGATAAAGTAGAAAGGCAGAAAGACTCACTCGATGCTCGTGAGTGGGCACAACTCCAGGACATCACGAAGCGGTGCAAAGAAGCTTTGGAAGACATACGTAATATGTTACAGAAGTATCGGATGGATGGACGAGGCAAAACCTGGAGTCGGGTCAAATTCGCTGGGAAGGATACTGCCCCAATTCGGACCCGCATTGCAGCTCAGGTCGACAGACTCAACGCATTCAATTGCTTCTTACTGTTATCAGCACAAACTCGGACGGAGCGCAAGATAGACAAGATCATTGCCACGCTGAAACACCGGGGATCGGTCGTCTCCGTTGAGAGTGTGGCCAGCATCATGGACGAGGACCGCGGGTGGAAGGTCTTCGGTCGAGCCCTCCAAGACCAAGGCATTACCCTGCAAATGGTTCAGGAACGTCATGAATCATTTGTCGGCCTTCTAGCAGAGGCAGTGATTCGAGTCAATACCCAAGAAAGTACGACCGATAGCGAAGAATCACCAATTAAGTGCGATATTGTCTCAGTTATTGATGGAACAAATCTTGACTCCCTCGAGGATCCTGTTGCTGAGGTTGAGAAGGATTTCACTAAGTTCGCGCCGTATGCAACCGACATTCTTCGCAAGACGTTGGCCTACGAAGTAGACGAAAACACGAAGCCTGCCAAGAACGGTAATGGAAAGACTAACCCCAAAAGCTTGCAGCAGCGTAAGAACATCTCTTCAATACTTCACGCGCCAAGTGCAAGAGATGACGAACGGTCCAGCGAGGCACAGCGTCGTGGCTGTTTGAGGCTTGGGGCTTCTGTCTGCCGTATTGCGAAATCCCCGAGAATGGGTGTTTCCACAAGAGAGTCCGCCTTGGGCGAAATAAAAACGCTCTACACACCGTCGCAGTTCAAGAATGTGCTCCAGTTATTTCGTGCGATATGCAGAGGTGAAGCTGACACTATCAGTCGCCTCGAACTGATTGCTTCAATGGACAGCGCAGAAACGCATGGCCAGCTATTGGCTTCGCGGTTCGCCTTGTTGCTCGGTCGTCCAGAAATACTGATAATCCTATTATCGACTGACCCGAGCGATATCCAAAGGCAACCTGGCAAGACTTGGGCTGCAGACTTTGAGGATATTCTATGCCAGGTTATTGATATGTCTATCCGATGCAGACAGCAATGGCCACCTTCGACTTCACCTTCCGATGCTCTCAAAGCTGCATCTTGCGTCATCGGCTTTTGGCATGACAAAGGCCTCTGCGATATAATGCAGACCACGTTCCTCAAAACGCGTGGTCCTTTCCGTGGGAATGACACCAATCGTCAGCGGCGCATAGCGGACGATCCAGACAGTCAAGCACTGGTGCCCCCGACCCCAGATGTTTGCACTCGTTGTAGCTCCCTTTTGACATCAATGGTGGCCTCCATTGTTGAAGCAAGATCTCTTGACGGGGGTCGATCATTGCCAGCGAAACTGTTCCACAGCAGCAGTCCGGCTGCACTGAAGATGGTGCTGAATGAGTATACAAGGCTCTTCATGAAAGAGATGCTAGGATATGGAAGCAATATACTCCAAGATAGAGAAATGCGAAAGAATGCAATAGAATTGGGAATAATGTAATGATGGAGAACCAAGAAGCTGTACAAGTTCTCTGGATGTTTTGATGCTAAACGCGGCGCAGTCGGCAACATGGGCTATAAGTTCTCTTAACCACAATAAAGGAACACCAAATTACGGCAGTTGATATACCTCTACGATCTGCCGTACAACATCCCTCTATTCGAGGACGTCATTTTCCTACCACCTTGGATCTTCCGGCGTTAGGGGTTGATATATCACGGCCTCAATGACGAGTTAGAACGGGACATAACATAGAGCATGTATATTTACTGGGCTAGATTTCATTGTGTACATTTATAAGATAGAATGAGGAACAGATTTTCTGGTGGTCGGGTGTGTAAGTAAAGGGGCAATCTCATCAAGCGCTTTCGGCTGAATGTCTAAATCGAGTCAATGCACCAAAAGTGGCAATGGAGAGTTCACGGTTGTACCTTCGATAACCAGCCATCTCACATCCGCACCCTTTGCTACACCTCGTCATTGTGCAAGATGCGAACATCTCCTCTTGAAGGCTGAAGAGTGCAAAGTCACTGCGATTTGGAGGTCTCAGGAGCTTCGATACGCAAAATCCCCATACCTCGATTAGTTCCCTGATGAACAGATTCTCATCGTCTTTACCAAGTCGTTCATGAAACGCTCCTTATACCTGATTCCGATCTCAAATGTCCGAATTCCCTTTTTCCCCCACACATCGCTAGCAGCGTTGCTCTCGGTAGGGAATATATGTTTCTTCCCAGTCACCGGATCTTCACGTTTTCACCACTTGTCTGAACCCTCACCTTCACTATTCACTAAAGGAGTCTTCTTTTGCAGAAGTGAACGAACCCACGCCTAAAACCCCTCTTTCTAATCGCTTCACTCTCAACCAGCCCCTTATAAGATGCCTTCAACTCACAGTATTTCTCTTGTCAACAACACAAACCACCAGAAGAAAGATATCATAAATTTTCCATCAAGTCTCCATATCTTGCATAAAACAACCCAAATCTCACTTCAGACACCCCCAACCACCTTAACCATCAACCCCTCTACTACTCTCCACCCATGCCTCCCCACTCCACCACCCCCATCAACACCCACCCACCACCCACCCACTTCCCCCCCCAATACCCAAAAACCCACACACCGCCCGCCTCGACTCCATCAACAAACTGCGGAGCGAATGGGCCCAAGACCCGCGCAAATTCGAGGCATGGTACACGCGCGATTGCGAACGCCAGTACCTGGAAGACCTAGCAGCGATGAATCAGCTGTTCGCAGAAGACAAAACAGGCGTGCCGGAAAAGCCCGCGAGTGATGGAAACCCCCAAGGACATGGGATGAGAGGCGGAAGCAGATGGAGGAGCAGATGGCACAGAGCAGATGGCACAGAGCAGGGCAGGTCAGGGCAGGGGTGGTGGAGGGGGGGAGCTGTAACGATACAGATGAGAAAGAAGCAGGTAGGTAGTCCGATGCGTTTATGAAAGAATTTCGAAATGAGCGCGTGAGACATTGAGAAATTCAGAAGAGAGGGTCATTTAGGGAGAGCTACATACGTGGTTTCTAAAAACTTCGCTCGCGATCGCTTTGTTCCCGACTGAATTGGTTAGTAAGGGAGCTATTAGCTATTAGATATTGAGGATGAGACGTTTAGAAGGGGGTGGGTTGAGAGAGAGAGAGAGAGAGAGGGGGGGCTTGGGAGTCGTTTTAGGTAAGGTGGGTGGGTGGGTAGGTGGTTGATTGTTTGATTGTTTGTGTAAGTACATAGGGGGGAGTCTTTGTGTACTTGGAGGTTTAGGGGCGAGTGGAGTGGAGTGTAGGTTCGGGGAATGGAGTACTGTCGGATGTGCGATAAGTGAACTGGGGATGAAGCGCCCCGGAAATGGTGGGTACGTGGCTGGTTTCGGTACTTTGGATATGACCTTTGTATGTGCTGCAGTGTAGGGGTTTTATGGATGTATAGATTTTTTTTAAAAGAGATATCGCGTCAAAGACCTCGCAAAATTTCAAAACTTTCTATGGAAATGAGATTACAAACCTCCCAAACAACCCC
>JAABUT010000113.1_pt1 | contig 149084 bp, 143 predicted proteins | sample 5559281 | NCBI WGS metagenome assembly JAABUT01 (sample SAMN10711880, study PRJNA513359) | rock metagenome | isolation source: Antarctica rocks | place: Antarctica: Victoria Land, Ricker Hills nord | collected 2016-01-04 | reverse complement strand
TATCAGGAGCTGAGCTTTGACCATATCCACGCATATCAAGCGAAATTGCATGATACCCGGCTACTGCCAAAGCCTCCATTTGCAGTCGCCATCCTCGCCACAGATCAGGAAAGCCATGACAGAACAGGACTGGTTTCCCTTCTCCGTGCTCAACTACGTGCAGTTCAATTTCATTGACATTTATTTGTGAATGTTTCATGTGTATTTAATTTATGTATAAGCCATTTGGTTACTATTTCAGAGAAGTACACTGTACTTCTTTTACCCTATAAAAAAACATCAGGCTTTCTATGTTTTTCTATTTGAAATGCGTTATCAAAATAGATTTTTAAGGGATAAAAGAATCATATTATTTTTTTCGGATTTAGATTTAAACATGCACTAAATTTATAAAAAAAAATGCTAATGCTTCTTTTACCTTATAAAAATTGGTGTTTGCATCATTTTTTATAAATAAAAAACATAATGCCTACCATTTTTTAGGTGATAAAAGAAGCATAGAAAATAAACTCATCAAAACCTAAACAAGCTCTAAATTTAATTAATATTTAATAAATACCATAATGAAAGTATTGACAGTTTTTTTCATTTCTATTGATTTATCAATTTTGTAATTGACTTGCCCTGTAAAGCTTGAATCAGTGTGAAGGTAACAAAAATAAAATAGAGGGCACTGATTATTATGACATCTCTTTTACGCTTTGCCAATAGATAAGTAACTAATGGAATTAACTGTAAAGCATGCATCCCAAAAAAATGTGCCACTCTCAAATCGCCATGGTTTTTACTCCAATTTACAATAGGCAAACCTGCAGAACCATCTTCGCTGCCAATAGTATGTTTTAGCATTGACACCATTACAAAACCTTCTAAAGCAAACAAAACCATAATTGCTAAGCTTAGTTTGAGCGCTAAAACCATATTTTCATCCGCATCAAAAAGCTTTTGATTAAAGAAAAGTAAAACAATAAATACAGTGTGTAACATAAAAAGTATAATGGTTAACCCCATTATAATTGAGATAGTCCTGTCTAACGTTGTTTGTAAATTATAATGTGAGGTTTTCCCTTGTGCCGCCTGCAAAACAATAAAAAAAAGCTCAATCGAAAATAGCACAATTATACTCCAACTATAAATTGTTACTTGCTTTTGGTTTTCAAGAAATTGTAGATACAAAACCATAGTAAATGCGAATATAGAAACGGATAAAAAGAATTTGAAAGGCTTTATCCATCCGCTAATCCCCAGAATTTGAATGGAGCTGTATTTGCTTAATACAAAACAAATCATTGCTCCTATCATACAAATTGCGCCATAAAAAAATAAAGGTTCGTTTTTATCTTTGATGGTTTCAAAAAAGTACTTCATCACAAGCAATAATTATTTTTGATTATATACTACTGCAAATTCTTTGGCAAAATCTTTCAATTTTATTTTCCCCATCACTGGTTTATGCTTATAATAATCCTCATATAATAAACCGCTATGCATACTTGCATTCATTTCTGTAATATCATTAGCTAAGCCTAAAGGCACTTTAAACTGCTTTAAACCACTGAGCATTTGCTTGTCGCTAATGGTTTCCCATTTCAAATAAGGCTTTCCAACAGCATTACCTAATATGCTTGCCAATTCATAGCAGGTTAGCTCTTCACTAACAACATAACGTACTTTTCTGCCATTCAAAGGTGTTGTTAATTCGTCTGCAATGGCGGTAGCAATATCCTTTGGAGAAACCCAGGGTATTGTATCTCCGGCACCATAGTTAGACATTATTAAGCCTTTTTTCCCTTGCATAAAACCTATTAAACCATAATATCTAATTGTCAATATTTTTCCAATGAAACTATCAAGAAACCCTTTGCCTTTTATGGTATCCATAAAATCATATAAATTGTAATAGAATCCTACAGGTCTCATGAAAGTAATAGCTACATCGCCAGGTAGTTGCTTCAAAACCTGTTCCGCAACAAAATGAAAAGCAAGGACCCCGTTCCCTTTTTCTAAATGAGCCCCTATACTGCTCAGATGAACAACCCGTTTTACACCGGCGCCTTTAATTGCCTCTGCATAATTAGTAGCGATTCTTTTTGCTTCTGCCCTTGCATCCATGTTTGGATTTTCAAAATAATTGAATGGTGGCAACATAGAATAAACAGCATCGGCACCTGTGAAAGTTTTAGTAAGAAAATTGACATCGTCTATTGAACCGATAGCAGCCTTAGCTCCTAAGGATTCGATGTCTTTTTGCTTGTCGGCTTTAGTACTGATTACCGTAACCGAATGTCCTTTTTGCACTAACTCTTGTGCAAGTGGCTTGCTTATGTTCCCTAAAGAACCTGTAATAATGATTTTCATTTTTCTGTTTTTTTATTAAATGTAAAGGTCCGCAACAAAAAAGAAACAGGTATAACCAAATCTACTGATGTTGTATTGGAATGTAAGGATGCTGTGGCTTAACCAGTAAGAAGCTGTCCGGATTATTTAACGTCAATAGCAACGCTCAGTCCGTTTTTAGGGACAGTAATTTTAACCTGGTCGTATTTTGGTGCGCCACCAATGCCGCCCCTTACGCCGTTGGTGTTTCCATAAGCTTCTTTAGGGATACCTAAGAAATTGGTGTCGAACTTGTGGTTGCCGTTCTCGTCGTGAATGGCACTTAAGGCATACGTACCGGCGGGCAGATCCTTAAATACGCATATACTGCCCGAACCCGTAATGGGTACTTCTACAATCCTGAACGCTTTTTTCTCATCGGAGGGCCAGCCGTCGGCTGAGTTGTAGAGCCACAACCTACACATGCCTTTGCTGTTTTTAAAGCCACTGACGTTTACTGTCAGATTGCCTTGCGCTTTTACACTACCGGCCGACAGGCAAATCATCAGCCCGCAAAAAATGATTGATTTCATAATTGTTTTTTTATTTGATGCAAAACTCCACAACAAACAAGAAACATGTATAACCAAATCTACTTTTGTTGTATTGGAATGTACGGTCTGTTTTTAGTTGATTATTAATATTGGTTGTGTCGGCATACCATTACTGCTGACCCTTAAACAGACACAGATCCACAAGTTTGATGTAAGTATAAAAAAACCAGGCCTAAAAACAGTATGTCGTTTTAATCCCGGCAACTTGTAGAAAGAATTGCATAAAACAAAAAAATCCCTGCCTTTTCAAGCAGGGACCTTAACTAAAACAGAACATTAACCAAATAATTCTAAAACCACTTTCTTCTACGCTAAGGAAATACGGATAGTTACATCTTTTTTTATTTTTATCGAAAATATATTTCAGGGGTTGAAGTTATTGGCTGTCAGCAATCGGCTTTCAGCAATTAGCAACTGGCCTTTGCTGTTTTTAGTGGCATAAAAGAAGCATTAAAAATCAACCATATCAATTTTAAACAGGCTTTAAACATCCGATCTTAGAACTTCCAGCGGCGGTTTGTTTAAAATACTGCGGCTGTTGAACAGGCCGATCAAAACCGTGATCAGCGTTACGATAAAAAACAGGATGACGACCGGCAGCATTGGCGGCGAAAAAGGCGTGTCAAAACTGTATTTTGCCAAAGCCCAGCTTCCGGGAATGGAAATCAAAATTCCGGTTAAAGCCGCTATCGCTCCCAAAAAAAAGTATTCCAGTCCGGTGATAATTAATATTTGTCTTTTACTTGCTCCTAAAGTTCGCAGCAGCACGCTTTCCTGGATGCGCTGGTATTTGCTAATCAATACAGAAGAGATCAACACGATCAAACCGGTGAGGATACTAAAACCAGCCATAAAACGAATGACGAAACTGATCTTGCCCAAAATATCGTCCAGCAGCTTTAAAACCAAAGCCAGGTCAATGATGGAAATATTAGGGAATTGCTTTACTACGGCCTGCTGGTATTTGGCAGAAGCAGCGGGCGAAGGAACATGCGTGGTAAACACATCGTATTGCGGTGCCTGGTCTAAAACGCCTTTTGGAAAAAGTACAAGGAAGTTAGTTTGAATACGGTTCCAATTCACTTTGCGGAAGCTTGCAACTTTGGTGTTCATCATCACGCCCTGCACATTGAACAGCAGCTTGTCGCCAAGTTTCAAATGATTGTGTTCGGCAAATTTTTCTTCTACTGAAACCGGAATATTATCAGAAGCCGTAGTTTTCCCAATCCAGGTTCCGGCTGTTATTTTCTCCGAAGAAACCAAGGTATCACGGTAAGTAACCCGGTATTCCCGACTAAAAACCTGTCGCGGAATTTTTAAAGAAGTGTCTTTTTTATAAACTTCCGCCGTTTTTCCGTTCAGTTCCTGCAATCGGATCGTTACAATCGGCACCATTCCAAACACTGGCAAATGCTGTTGTTTGGTGAAATTAACCACTTGCTGCTGCTGGGTAGTTTGAATATCAAACAAAATAAGGTTAGGCTGATTGCCGCCGGAAGACAAATTGATGCGGCTTAATAAAATCGACTGGACAAAAAATAAAGTACTGATAAAAGCAGTACCCAAACCAATAGAAACCAGCAGGATAATGGTTTGATTGTTGGGCCGGTACAAATTGGCAAAGCCCTGCCGCCACAGATAACTCCATGACAGCGGCAGGAATTTGCGGATCAGCCACATAATCACCGTAGCTATTGCCGTCAGTAGTAAAAAGGCAAGGAATACAAATACGGTAAAGGAAAATGCCTGTTTCCAACTGTTCAATTGTAAATAAGTGAACACAACGATAAAGGCTACGATCAACAAATAAACCAGCCATTTCAGCGGGTCGCGTTTGGTATTTGCGGCTTCGTCCGAAACACGCAAGGTGTTTAAAGGAGAAATATTTCGTACCGAAACCAAAGGCAGCAAGGCAAAGAGCAGGGAAATGACCACGCCCAGCAAAATACCCGTACCGATAGAAGCCCAGGAAATCTCTACAGTAATCGCAATCGGCAGGAAATCTTTAAAAGCAATCGGCAGCAATTGCTGGACAACCGTTCCGAGAATAGCGCCCAGAACAGAACCGATAAAACCAATGACAACGATCTGGATCAGATAAATTAAAAAAGCTTCGGTGGATTTTACACCCATACAACGCATGATGGCAATGGCCTGCAATTTCTCCCGTACATAAATATGAATGGAACTGGCTACACCAATGCAACCCAACAGTAAGGCAATAAAACCAACCAATGCCAGGAAACGGGTCAGATCTTCAAAAGAGCGTGAAGTTTGTTCTTTTTGTGATGCTACCGTTTGCAGGTTTAAATCTTCTTTTTCTAAGCGCGGTTCTATTTTCGTAGTCAGTTTTTCAATGTTTTCCTTTCGGTCGTACTTAATATAGTAGCTATAATTGATGCGGCTGCCACGCTGCATCAAGCCGGTTTGCCCCAGGTAGGAGAGCGGCATATACACCACCGGGGCTATAGAAGCAGACAGGCTGGTTTGCCCGGGCGCTTTGTCCAGCGTTCCGGCAATGGCAAAAGTTACTTTTCCTATCGTGACCGAATCACCGGGATGGGCGTTAAATTGCAGCATCAGGTTGCGGTCGGCCAACACTTGTTTGTTCTTCCGGAAAGTGCTTGCTGCCGAAACCGGTGTGGTTTCTATCGAACCGTAGTAAGGGAAAGTGCCTTGCAGTGCACGCACTTCTACCAAACGTGTTCCCTGGTTTTTGGTGAACATAACCATCGAAACAAAACTGCGTTGGGTAGATTTGCGGTCGCCCAGGGAATCTACCAGGGTTTGAATTTGCGGCGAAAGGGGTTTGTTGCCCGAGATCACCATATCGGCACCAACCAGTTCTGCGGCTTGCCGGTCGATATCCTGCCTTAAATTAAAACCGAAAGAATAAATGGCCACCAGCGAGGCAATGCCCAAAACAATGGAAGAAATAAAAAGGAACAGGCGCGAACGGTTTTTCCGGCTGTCGCGCCAGGCCATTTGCAGCAGCCAGCCAAAATTGATCGGGCGTTTATAATGAATAGGATCGTTGTTCATTCAAAAAAGGTCGGTAAAAGAAGTATTAAACGGAAGCAGCAGTTTTTTCATCAGCAATCAACAAGCCGCCTTTAATGCGGATAATGCGTTGGGTTTTGGAAGCCAGTTCCATATCATGCGTTACCAAAATTAAAGTGGTGCCGGCTTCACGGTTCAGGTCGAACAAAAGCCTCACCATTTTCTCACTGGTTTCGGCATCCAGGTTTCCGGTAGGTTCATCTGCAAACAATATTTTAGGCTGATTGGAAAAAGCACGCGCCAATGAAATGCGTTGCTGCTCGCCGCCCGAAAGCTGTGTAGGATAATGATGGCTGCGGTTGGCCAGCCCCACTTTGTCCAGCAGGTCCATCGCGCGGCCGCGGCTGTTTTTTTCGCCGCGCAGCTCCAGCGGAACCATTACATTTTCGATGGCCGTTAGCGTGGGCAGCAACTGGAAATTCTGAAAGATAAAACCGACATATTGGTTACGTACCTGCGCACGTTTATCTTCGCTTAAATCATCTAATCGGATGTTGTTCAGTTCTACCAATCCGGAAGTAGAACGGTCCAGCCCTGCACAAAGGCCAAGCAATGTTGTTTTTCCGCTGCCGGAAGGGCCAACGATTGAGAAAGTGGAGCCTTCATCTACAGCAAAATTAATATTGTTTAAAACGGTGAGTGTATTGCCTGCACTTTTATAGGTTTTGGTGAGGTTTTCTATTTTGAGGATCGTATTGGCCAAGGAATTTAAATTAAAATATGTTGAAAGATACTACTATTGCTAAACTTAAATGTAAGCACTATGTTTATGAATCTGTTTCAGCGATTTTGTTACACTGCTATGTATAAAATTTTCTTTTGCCTGTCCTTTTTTTTTCTGGTCGTTTTCTGCGGATGCGGCAATAATCCAAAACCAACTGCCGGCACACAAAAAGACACGGTAAAAGAAGCATCAGCTAAACAACAGCAGCAGAAAAATATTTTATTTTTCGGAAATAGTTTGACGGCCGGTTATGGTTTGGAAGATCCGGATCAGGCTTTTCCTGCCGTTATCCAACATACCATCGATTCCCTAAAACTGCCTTATAAAGTGGTTAACGGCGGTTTGAGCGGCGAAACCACGGCTGATGGCAAGAACAGGATCAACTGGCTCTTACGCCAGCCGATAGCTATTTTTGTACTGGAATTGGGTGCGAATGATGGTTTGAGAGGCATCCCTGTAACGGAAACAGAAGTAAACCTGCAATCCATCATCGACCAGGTAAAAGCAAAATACCCGAAAGCAAAGTTGATCATGACCGGGATGATGGTGCCGCCAAACATGGGCGGAAAATATTCGGATGATTTCAAAAAACTATTTCCGCGGTTGGCCAAAAAGAACGATATGCAACTGGTTCCGTTTTTACTGGAAAATGTGGCCGGTATCAGGGAATTGAATCAGCGCGACGGCATCCACCCAACAGCAAAAGGCGCAAAAATTGTGGCACAAAATGTTTGGCTGGTTTTAAAAGGAATGCTTTGATACTGTTTTTAGCAGGTATTTTTTATATCAAAAAAATTTATACTGTTGCTTCATTCAAAAAAAAACCTCAAAATCCTATTCTTATTTATCCTAACAGATAAAGATATTGCCCGAAAAAGATAACCCGCATTTTCAAATGTTAAATTTTGAATAATTATAATTTATAATAATTTATAGTTAGTAAATTAGGAAGTTTTTTTAGTTAAAAAAGCTTTTTTGTAAAGGAAAAATATCAGGGAAAGGATAATCATTACCTTTGGGTTTGTTCTTTTATACGATTGAAAACAGGATAGGTTTCTAAAAAATAATTACCGTGAACAACAAGATTAAGGGCATAAAAGAAGCATGACAAAAAAATTTACTTTTCGTATTTTTTCTTTGTTGCTGCTGTTGGCTTTCACTTGCCCTGTTTTAGCACAGACCAACAAAGGCACTGATTTTTGGGTGGCTTATATGGATAACATCAGAGGTGTTACGGGGAACAATACCTGCCAAATGAGTTTATACCTGACTTCTGATATCAGCACAACCGGAACCATAACCGTTGCCGACGGCAGTTATACCCAAAGCTTTACCGTTACGGCAAATCAGGTTACCGTGGTCAATATGCCGCAATCAGCTTTCCTGTCAAGCGAGGGGCAGTTTTTAAAAGGGATTCATATTACTGCCGCCAACCCGATCGTGGTTTATGCCCATATTTATGCTTCGGCTGTTTCTGGCGCCACATTGGTTTTGCCGGTAAACACCCTGGCAAAAGATTATTATTCTATCAATTATACCCAGCGGTCCAACGAACCCAACTGTTATTCCGCCTTCGTCGTAGTTGCTACGGAAGACAGCACGATGGTAGAAATAACCCCATCTGCTACCTTAAACAGCGGCAAACCTGCAAAAACACCTTTTACCATAGCTTTAAAGAAAGGGGAACTTTATCAGGGATTATCAGCTACAGACCTGACCGGAACCCGTATACGCTCGGTAAGTTCGGGAACGAATGTTTGCAAAAGGATAGCTGTTTTTTCCGGCAGCAGTAAAATTTATATTGGCAACGGGCCCAATAATTCTTCTGATAATCTTTTTCAGCAGGTTTATCCTACGGCATCCTGGGGAAGAAACTATGTTACGGCACCGCTGAGCAACCGGCCTTATGATACTTTCCGGATCGTGATCAGTGACCCAACCACTAAAGTAACTTTAAACGGAACGGTGCTGAGCAGTGCTTCTTTTATCAATGGTTTTTATTACGAATTCAATAGTACAACGCCCAATGTCATCAGTGCAGATAAGCCGATACAAGTGGTGCAATATGCCATTACGCAATTAAGTTTATCCACAGGGAACAGCATTCCTTCGGATTTAGGCGACCCGGAAATGATCTACCTTAACCCAATTGAGCAGATCATCAATAATGTAACGCTCTATTCGCCTACCGCTTACAAAATTTTAGCCAGTTATATCAACGTTATTATTGGTGCTGCGGCCGCGCCAAGTTTTACGATAGACGGCACCGTTCCGGCAGGCGGGTTTAAAGCGGTTCCGGGAAATGCAGCTTATGCCTACGGCCAGTTTCCGGTTTCTTCAGGTACGCACAATATCAAAGCTTCGGATGGTTTTAATGCCATTGCTTACGGTTTTGGCAATGCCGAATCTTATGGTTACTCTGCCGGGACAAATTTAAAGAACCTGAATGAATTTGTACAGTTGAAAAACCTTGCCGGCGATACTTTGACCAGTGCTTGTGTGGGCCAGAACCTGAAGCTGGAAGTTTCCCTGCCTTATCAAACCAAACAGATCATCTGGATGCCGCAGCAAACCGGCAATGCTGTTTTTACCGATAATAATCCAACGCTGGTAGCCCAAACGGTGAAGGACAACAAACCTTTATATACTTATGGTTATCCTAAATCTTTGACTTATCTAAAATCAGGAATATATGCTGTCAAGGTCAAAGCTTTTAATGCGATAGCTGATGCCTGCGGTTCTTTTGAAGAGATCGATGGCAGTATTACCGTTTACGATAATCCGGTTGCAGTATTCACTTCAAGAACACAAGTTTGCCAATCGGATACTTTGGGTTTTGCCGATAAAAGTACCAGTGCCGGGGCAAAGATCAAATCCTGGGCCTGGGATTTTGGTGATGGCACAACTTCAGTTTTACAAAGCCCGGTACACATGTATAACAAGCCGGGTGATTTTATTGCCACTTTAATGGTGACCAATACCAATGGCTGTACTTCCGCTTTAGATTCTCAAAAAGTACATATTTATGCCAGGCCGGTTGCTAAATTCAGCGTTTCCGACCCGGATTGCGCTACCAAAGCAGTTGTTTTTACCGATCAGTCAACTGCGACGGAAGGTAAGATCAACAGTTGGGTTTGGGCTTTTGGCGACGGTACAAAACAAACGCAAAACACCAGCGCGCCTTGCTCTCATACTTACACAAAACCTGGTACTTATCAGGCACAACTCACTGTTTTTACAGATTTAGGCTGCCATAGCGATTCTGTAGTAGTACCAGTAGCCGTACATCCGCTGCCTGTTCCTGATTTTGTTTTGCCGGAAATTTGCCTTTCAGATGCTTACGCAGTTTTTACCAATAAAAGCAGTATCAGCGACCATTCGGAATCGGGTTTTACTTATTTGTGGAATTTTGGCGATGGAGCCGCCAACGCATCCTACCCAAATACCTCAACAGAAAAAAATCCCCGGCATCAATACACCAAGGCGGCGGTTTACCAGGTGAAGCTATCAGTTACTTCGCAGGACGGTTGTTCTGCTGATACAACAATGAATTTTACCGTAAACGGAGCAGTGCCAAAAGCTGACTTTACGGTATTGAACCCAACGGGATTATGTAGTAAACAGGAAGTGTTTTTCAGGAATTCTTCTACTTTGGATTTTGGGAACCTGTCAAAAGTAGTGATGTATTATGATTACACAAACCATCCCGACCAATCCGAAACAGATGAAAATCCGGTAATGGATAAATTATACCGTCATCAATACCCTGTTTTTCATACACCGGCAACTGTAAATTATACCGTATTGATGCGTACTTACTCTGGGATAACATGTGTTAACGAAAAGATGCAGGTGATCACGCTAAAAGCAGACCCGGAAGTATCAATGACATTGGCTGATCATACCTGTGCAGAAACAACTCCTTTTCAAATTACAGCTACAGAATTGCATGGTTATAATGGAACAGGTGTTTTTTCGGGCAAAGGTGTGAGCACTGATGGCTTTTTTAACCCTGCCAAAGCAGGAACAGGTACACAAGTTATCAGCTATGTTTTTACGGCACAAAATGGTTGTGCGGATACTGTTTCTAAACAAATCACCGTTAATCCTACACCAAAGGTAGTTGCAGGTAAAGATGTTTTATTGCTGGAAGGAGGGGGCGTTACTTTGAAACCAACTGCATCCGGTAATAACCTTACTTATAAATGGACACCTGCTATCGGTTTAAACCAAGACAATATCATGAACCCGGTTGCCACCCCGTTAGTAAACACCACTTATAAGTTAACTGTAACTTCTGCCGATGGTTGTAGCAATGCCGATGAAATTAACATAATTGTTTTGAAAGCACCGGTTATTCCAAATACATTTACACCAAATAACGATGGTATAAATGATATCTGGAATATTAAATACTTAGACAGCTATCCGGATGTAACCGTAGAAGTATTTAACCGTTATGGTGAGCGTGTTTACTACTCTAAAGGATATTCCATACCTTGGGACGGGCGTTACAAAGGAACCGAAATGCCTGTGGGTACGTATTATTATATTATTAATCCGGGCAATGGAAGAAACAAAACCGCAGGCCCGATAACTATTATCAGATAAGCGATGAGGAATTATATTTTTACTTTTTTGTTTTTATTGGGTACAATTAGCAGCCGTGCCCAGCAAAAACCCCAGTACACACAATATATTTTTAATAATTACCTGATCAACCCTGCCATCACCGGTATTGAAAGTTATACGGATGTTAAAGCCGGCTACCGCAACCAGTGGACAGGGTTAGACGGCGCTCCGGTAACCATGTATTTTACCATTCAAACACCGATAGGGAACAAGTTCATACAAGGGGATGCCATGAGTCAGCCTCGTTCTAACGAAGACCCCATGAGCCGTTCTTATGTGCAGGATTACCAGGCGGCAGCACCACATCATGGCATTGGTTTTACAGTGGTTACTGATAAAGCCGGGCCCATCACACAAAATAATTATAATGTTACTTATGCTTACCATTTAGGTATCACCAGTAATTTAAACCTGGCCGTGGGCGTTGCTGCCGGTTTGGCCAGTATTAACCTGAACACCAGCCAGATCACTTTAGAAAATGCGCTCGACCCGGCTATTGCCAACGGGAACAACAATCAGTTAAAACCTGATCTTGGCCTGGGCATCTGGGCTTATTCGGCGCAGTACTTCTTTGGTATCTCTGCACAGCAGGTTTTACCGCAAACCTTGTTTTTCTCTTCCAACTCTACCTATAACCAAAGCAAAACAGTACCGCATTATTTTATAACCGGGGGCGTAAAGCTGTTTTTGGCAGAAGATATTACCCTTCTGCCTTCGGTAATGTTTAAATATGTAAACCCTGTACCCACTACGTTTGATTTAAATCTAAAAATGGCTTTCCAGGATAAATTCTGGATCGGCGGTTCGTACCGCAGAAACGATGCTATTGCCGCGATGGCCGGTATTAATATAGGCAGTTTTTTAAACTTTGGCTACGCTTATGATTTTACCACTTCAAACCTCAACACTGTAAGCAATGGCACACATGAAATTATTTTAGGTATTATGCTGAACAATATGTACAAAGTGGTTTGCCCTAGAAGGTTTTGGTGAGAAGGGGGTTGTAAGTGATAAGTTCTACGTTTTAAGTTGTAATAATAGTTTGAATTTATATTGAAAATCCTTCATCATACTTAATACTGAAGTTGTTTAATTTATTTCTTCTTTTTGTTTTTTACTTGGTACTTCTTTTATCGGGTAAAATATCAGGTCATCCCCCTTGCCCCCTTCAAAAGGGGGAACCTGCAAACGCCGCCTTTCTAAACTCCTGTTATATGCTTTAGAAAGATAGGCGCTATATTTCCCCCTTTTGAAGGGGGTTAGGGGGATGAATAATTATACCGGCAAGTAAGATTCCCTAAAAAAAAGATTAAACAACTTCAATGATAATAATGCTTCTTTTAGCACTATAAAATTGGTATTTGTCAACAAGCCGCCTGGGATAACAGGTATCTTTTATCGTGAATGAACAGGTATCGGCAATTGGCTTTCACTGTTTTTAATGGCATAAAAGAAGCATTGAACATACTTAACCGTTTGTATTTATTCTGTCCGGCAACACCTACAACCTACTACTAACAACTTTCTTAAAGTTCCTTTCGCAACCTGGCCACCGGAATGTTCATTTGCTCGCGGTATTTGGCCACCGTCCGTCGGGCAATGTTATAACCGGCATCTTTTAAAATTTCGGTCAGCTTTTCATCTGCAAGCGGGTGCAGCTTGTCTTCCGTGCCAATATATTCTTCCAGTATTTTCTTCACTTCTTTGTTGGAAACCTCTTCGCCGCTTTCGGTTTGTATCGCTTCCGAAAAGAAAGATTTAAGCAGATAAGTGCCGTGTTCGGTTTGCACATATTTAGAATTGGCCACACGCGAAACGGTAGAAATATCCATGGCAATTTTATCGGCAATATCTTTCAGGATCATGGGGCGCAGGTTCTTTTCATCGCCCGTCAAAAAGAAATCGTACTGATAGTGCATGATGGCGTTCATCGTTTTCAACAGCGTTTGCTGCCGTTGTTTGATCGCATCGATAAACCATTTGGCCGAATCCAGCTTTTGTTTCACAAACTGCACCGCTTCTTTCAGTTTTTTATCTTTTTGAGCAGATTTATCGTAATGCTGAAACATATCCTGGTAGGAGCGGCTTACGCGCAGTTCGGGCGCATTTTTAGCATTTAAAGTGAGGATAAGCACACCATCGCTGTTGCGGATATGAAAATCCGGGATCACCTGCATTTGCTTCGTGTTGATCTCGTTGGAATCACCGGGTTTGGGGTTGAGTTTCAGTATCTCGGAAACAATCTCTTTTAGCTCATCATCATGCAGGTTTAAAGATTTTTCGAGTTTGTCATAATGTTTCCGGGTAAATTCATCCAGGTAATGTTCCACCACCTGGATTGCTTTTTTGATCAGCGGAATATTAGTGTCTTTTCTCCGAAGCTGGATCAGCAAACATTCCTGTAAATCTCGGGCACCTACCCCGGCCGGGTCAAAACTTTGGATCACTTTCAACATGTCTTCCACTTCTTCATCTTCTGCCATGATGTTTTGGGAGAAGGCAAGGTCATCTGTTATCGACATGATCGGGCGGCGCAGATAACCGTCGTCATCCAAACTACCGATAATTTGCTGGCAGATCCTGAAATCTTTGTCTAATAAAGGAAGCAGGTCCAACTGGTTCTGCAGTTTCTCAAAGAACGAACTTTGAATGGCGATCGGCATTTCTTTCCGTTCTTCCTCGTCCTCCCCGTTCTGGTCAAACCGGCTGCCGTAATCGTTCAGGTTGTCTTCCTGCAAATATTCGTCGATATTAAATTCGTCGTATTCTTCAGTGCTGCTTTCTTCTTTGCTGAAATTATCATCTTCCGGATCGTGGTCAGGATATTCTTCCACCGGGTCGTTCATATTCGTCAAACTTAAATCTTCCAACGCCGGATTGTCTTCCAGTTCCTCTTTGATGCGGGCATCCAAAGAAACGGTAGGCACCTGCAGTAATTTGATGAACTGAATTTGCTGCGGCGAAAGCTTTTGTAGTAGTTTTTGTTGTAGATTTTGTCTTAACATAAGAGGCCCAAAAATACATTAAAAATAGGATTCCTAAATGCAGTGCGCTTTTTTTAAAAAAGTATAGGTCTGGTTCTTGTACGGGATTTTTTTATTAACTTCCCGATTATTAGTTCTTATCCAATCAATAAAAGTAAAACTTATGGGATTTGTAAGCGAATTTAAGGCATTTGCATTAAAAGGCAATGTGATTGACCTGGCCATTGGTATTGTAATTGGCGCCGCATTTGGTAAAATCGTGAGTTCTTTAGTTGATGATATCATCACCCCAGCCATCCTGACGCCAGCATTAAAAGCTGCAAAATTAACTGATTTAAGTAAGCTTGTGATTCCGGGAACTGCTGTTAAGTACGGCAACTTTTTATCACAGGTAATTGCATTTTTAGTGGTTACCGTTGCTTTGTTTATCCTGATAAAAGCTATCAACAAAATGCAAAGAAAGCAACCGGTTGCGCCAGTTGAAGTTAAGGCTACGAAAGAAGAACTGCTACTGACGGAAATCCGGGATTTGCTGGCGGTACAAAGAAAAGGGTTGTAAAAGGAGTATTGGTGGGATTTGGGTTGATTGAACTTGTAGATAAAGGACATAAAAAACTGTAGCAATGATTACGAAAAAAATTATAGCAGAAAAATTGCTTGCTTACCTTCAGCACCGTTTGTCCTTGGTAGAATTGGTAAACAGGGCGGAGAAAAGCCTTATGGAAGGTTCTTATGAAGATGATCAATCCCATACCGTAAGAAATATTTTATCACAACTTGGGCTGGCTGATGTAAAGGCTTTTGGGCTTGAATATCAAGACTGTTAAATGATTATGCAGAAACTCGGCTATACTTTAGAAGTTAAAGCTTTATCTGTTGCGTAATTCAGTTCTTGTCTGCAAGGTCTTCTAAAAGCCATAGTATAAAATACTGATAAAGGTACAATAGCGAATCCTCAGCTCGGATTGCAGATCCCGATCCCGGCCAGTAGGTATTGCAAATCCCGATCAGAATACAAACCAAATAAAAAAGGAGCTTCCATTTTACCGGAAACCCCTTTTGATAATGCTTCTTTTAGCATCCAATTTTAAGCGTTCAAAAACACAAAATTATGGTCAAATTCGTCTAATCTGATCCTGCTGTCCTTGTTGATCTTGCCAGCTAAAATCTGTTTGGAAAGTTCGTTCAGCACTCTTTTCTGGATTACCCGTTTTAAAGGCCGTGCACCAAATTGCGGATCGTAACCCAATTGCCCTAGCCATTCCAGGGCTGCATCCGTGGCTTCAATATGAATGCCCATTTCGCTAAGCGTTTCCTGCAATTGGTTAAATTGTAGTTTTACAATAGCGCCAATTTCGTTTCGGCTCAGCGGTTGGAACATTATGATCTCGTCAATCCGGTTTAAAAACTCAGGGCGGATGGTTTTGCGCAGCAATTCAAACAATTCGTTTTTGGTGCGGGCAACCACTTCATCATGGTTCGTGTCGTTTAGTAAAGTAAAGTTATCCTGAATGATGTTGGAACCAATATTGGAAGTCATGATGATGATCGTGTTTTTAAAGTTCACCACACGGCCTTTATTGTCTGTCAGGCGGCCGTCGTCCAGCACCTGCAACAGAATATTAAACACATCAGGGTGTGCTTTTTCAATCTCATCCAGTAAAACAACACTATATGGTTTGCGGCGTACAGCTTCTGTTAATTGTCCGCCTTCATCGTAACCCACGTAGCCCGGAGGCGCACCGATCAACCTGGAAACAGCATGGCGTTCCTGGTACTCGCTCATATCAATCCGAACCAAAGCAGTTTCATCGTTAAACAAATACTCGGCAAGCGCTTTCGCCAGTTCTGTTTTACCAACACCGGTTGTACCGAGAAAAATAAAGGAACCGATGGGTTTACGGGGATCCTGCAAACCGGCACGGCTGCGGCGGATGGCATCAGAAATGGCTTCTATCGCTTCTTCCTGCCCGGCAACGCGCTTGTGCAGTTCATTTTCCAGGTGCAGGAGTTTTTCGCGTTCGCTCTGGATCATCTTTGTAACCGGAATGCCTGTCCAACGGGAAACCACGCCTGCAATATCATCAGCCGTAACTTCTTCTTTTAACATTCGGCCATCTCCCTGCTCGGTGTCCAGTTGTTTTTTTAGTTTCTCAACTTCGGCTTCGGTTTCTTTAATTTTGCCATAACGCAGTTCGGCAACTTTTCCGTAATCACCTGCGCGTTCGGCCTGGTCGGCTTCCAGTTTAAAGTTTTCGATCTGTTCGATTTTTGAATTGACGTTGTCCACCAGGTCTTTTTCGCCCTGCCATTTGGCACGGACAGAATCACGTTCGTTAGAAAGGTTTGCAATTTCTTCGCTCAGCTCTTTCACCCTTTTTTCGTCTTTTTCGCGTTTGATGGCCTCGCGCTCAATTTCAAGTTGCATAATGCGGCGTTCCAATTCATCAACCACCTCCGGAACAGAATCCATTTCCAACCGTAATTTAGAAGCAGCCTCATCCATTAAGTCAATGGCTTTATCGGGTAAAAAACGATCTGAAATATAACGTTGCGACATTTCTACAGCCGCAATAATGGCTTCGTCCTTAATCCGTACTTTGTGGTGGGTTTCGTACTTTTCTTTGATGCCCCTCAAAATCGAAATTGCATCCTGCGTGTCAGGTTCGTCAACAGTTACTTTTTGAAAACGGCGTTCCAGCGCTTTGTCTTTTTCAAAATATTTCTGGTATTCGTTCAGTGTTGTGGCACCTATAGCCCTCAATTCGCCGCGTGCCAAAGCTGGTTTTAAAATGTTGGCTGCATCCATGGCGCCTTCGCCGCCGCCTGCACCAACTAACGTATGGATCTCATCAATAAACAGAATGATCTCACCTTCGGCCTGCGTAACTTCTTTGATCACCGCTTTTAAACGTTCTTCAAATTCGCCTTTGTATTTAGCACCGGCAATCAGCGCGCCCATATCCAATGAATAAACCGTTTTGGATTTCAGGTTTTCCGGAATATCGCCTTTAATGATCCTAAAGGCAATACCTTCGGCAATGGCAGTTTTACCAACGCCTGGTTCGCCTACCAAAATTGGGTTGTTTTTAGTACGGCGTGATAAAATCTGGATCACGCGGCGAATCTCTTCGTCACGGCCAATTACCGGATCAAGCTTGCCAGATTCTGCATATTCGTTCAGGTTGCGGGCATATTTATTTAAAGAATTATAAGTAGCTTCCGCATTCTGGTCGGTTACTTTATTTGTTCCGCGTAGTTCGGTAATTGCTTTTTTAAGGTCTTTTTCGGTTGCGCCGAAATCTTTCAGTACGTTGGCAGTTTTATCTTTTCCCGCTAAAATGGCCAGTAGAAGATGTTCTACGGATACAAATTCGTCTTTAAATTCTTTAACGTAAGCCAGTGCTTTTTGTAAAGTGTTATTGGTGTCGGACGATAGATACACATTGCTTCCGCTTACTTTTGGGAAGGAAGCGATCTGCTCGTCCAGCGAGTTGTTTAACCGGCTGATGTTGACGTTGAGTTTTTTAAGGAGGTAATTGACAACGTTTTCATCCACCAGCAACATTCCCTTCAGCAAATGCGCATTTTCTATGGCCTGCTGTTGGTTTCCGGAAGTAATTTCAGAGGCTTTCTGAATAGCTTCCTGGGCTTTTATGGTATAGTTGTTTAAGTTCATGTTGATCAATGCACAAATGCGTTACCAAAGATTAAAAAAAACAACAAAAGGAAAATTTGTCAGTCGTTTTGAATTTGAAAAGACAAAAGGGCAGCTTTGTTTTGCGTGCTTTTTGCTTCAACCGAATACTTCTTTTATTGATAAAAATAGGTTTACTATCGAGGGCCGTAGGCCCGGTACATCTTGTAACAACGGAATTTATTCCGTTTAAAAACCCGATAAAGTAATTGGATTGAAACCCAATTTTATAAAATAAATCAGGCCTACGGCTCCCGGTAAATCCTCAATCTAATCGGCTGCTTTATCCTGGTAAAAGCGTTCGTTGAAGTTAATCAGGAATAATTCCTTTGTTGCACGTGTGCAGGCCGTATAAAACCAGCGTAAAAAATCTGTGTTCAGCATTTCCTCCGTTAAGTAGCCCTGATCCACAAAAACCGCGTCCCACTGGCCGCCCTGCGCTTTGTGGCAGGTAACCGCATAAGCAAATTTAATCTGCAAAGCATTAAAATAAGGGTTTGCTTTCAGTTCCTCCATTTTTTTCCGCCGGTTGAGGATGTGCTCGTAATCTTTCATCACTTCTTCATAAAAACGGGTGCTTTCTGCATAGGACAAACTTGGCGTTTCCGTATATAAAGTATTCAACATTACCGTGCAATCCAAAGTCAGGTCGTCTGCATAATCCGTAAATTCCAATTGCACATCTGCGAATTGGAATCCATACATTTCCCTGATGTTTCGTACTCTTTTTATCTGCCCAATATCTCCGTTGGCAATAAAATCGGTGCTAATTGCTTCCTGTTCCTGCGTCCAGAAATAATTGTTGCGCACCACCATTATAAAATCCCCGCCGGTTAATTCCTCTTCACGGTACAAAATCCTGGCACGCACCTGCTGATTATAACTATTTGCGTTTTTGTTTGACCGGCAAATCAGCAGCGTGTTTTCCATTCCGTATTTACCGTAAGCATAGTTTAAACCTTCTTCCAGCCGCTCGCCGTTCATCCGGTAAATATCTTTGTATCCTTTGGTGATGATCTGCGGATACTCAGCTTCCTCTTTTCTGATCAAATCACGCACAGCCGTTACATTTTCCAGGATGCCCGAGTTTTTTTCCTGGCGCATCACCTCGGTCAGCTCAAAACTAAAAATGCGTAGATGGAACAGGTCCTTCAACAATTTTGGTTCCAGTGCGATGCTATGTTCCGAACCAACAGGAGGGAGCTGGGCCGTATCACCAATCAGCAGCAGCTTACAATTTCTGGAATTATAAACGTATTCGATCAGATCGTGCAGCAAACTGTTGCCGCTTCCGTTGCTTTCGCCGGAGATCATAGAAGCTTCATCCACAATAAACAAAGTGTTTTCGTGCAGGTTGTCAGCGGTAGCAAAAGCCATATCAGGGGTAACGGCACTCTTTTTACGGTATATTTTTTTGTGGATGGTGAAGGCTTTTCTGCCCGAATAATTGCTCATTACTTTTGCTGCCCGGCCTGTTGGCGCCAGTAAAACCGATTGAAAATGGTAGTTTTTAAGCAGCTTAACCAAAGCAGCCAGGACAGTTGTTTTTCCCGTTCCGGCATAACCTTTTAAGATGAAACAAGCATCTTCATCGGTGCTGATCAAAAACTGGTGCAGCAGGTTAAACAACTCCATTTGCTGCAAGGTGGGCTGATGCGGGAAGGCTTTACGGATGAGGTCTTCGTTCATGTTCCTCAAAAATGACTATAAAAACGCTAAAACCAATTTCACAAAATTTTTTACTTTTGTTTACCGATGCAGCTTATCCCTTTAAACTTTACCGATCCTGGTTTTGATCCCGCTTATACTGCTGATTTTCAGTTGCTCCTAATCATAAATCAGGATACTTTTGGTTATGCCGTCCGTCATCCTGCAACGCAAAGGCTGGTTCGGGTAAGTACCGGAAATCCGCTCGTCGGACTTTTTGAGCAGCAAGGCAACCCTGAACTAACTTCATCCTTCCAAAAAATTGTTGTTGCTGTTGATACCAATAGTTTTTGCCTGGTGCCCGATGCTGTTTTTACACCCGAAAACTTGTTGAATTTCGCGTCTCTTTTATTGGTAAAAGAAACAGATGTAATTTTGACCGATCAGATAGAAAACGGACAAAACAGCGTTGTTTTTACTTTTTCGGGAGAAGTGGCCCGCAAATTGGAAGACCGGTTTAATACAAAAAAAGTTGAATTTGCGCCCAAAAGCTGGATTAAAACAGTATTCAAAGCACAGCTTCCGGGACAAAACCTGTACTTGTTTTTAGAGGGAAACCGATTGCAGGTGTTGTTTCCCGATCAGGAAAAGATCCGTTTTTACAATCAGTTTAGCTGTTCGACTACTGATGAGCTGGTTTATTACACTGCATTGGTGGCCAAACAATTAAAATTGAAACCGGAAGAAACGGATCTGATTATTTGCGGCACAATAGAGGCCGAAAGCATACAATTGCCGCATTTAAAGGAATTTTTTAACGGAGTTGATTTGTTTGGCACTGGGGATTTTAAAGAACACAACCATTTACAGCAGCATCAGGTTGTTCAATTTTTAGGTTTAAGCTGATGCGCATCATTGGAGGACGGTTAAAAGGGTTGCGCTTAAAGCCACCCAATAACCTGCCGGTAAGGCCGACAACGGACCTGGCAAAAGAAGCTTTGTTCAATATTTTAAACAACCAGTTGGACTTTGAAGGTCTAAAAGTGCTGGATTTGTTCAGCGGAACAGGGAACATTGCCATGGAATTTGCTTCGCGGAATGCAGAAAAAGTAACGGCAGTTGACCGGGCAGCACCATGTATTTTTTATTTAAAAGAGATGGCAGCAAAGCACAAGCTCCCGGAAATTACCACGTTTAAGGCCGATGTTTTTAAATTCCTGGAGATGGAAACAGAACAGTACGACCTGATCTTTGCTGATCCGCCTTATGACCTGGACAAGATCCCGCAGTTGCCCAATGCTGTTTTTACCCGTAATTTATTAGTGCCCGACGGTTTGCTGATCATCGAACACCCCTCTTATCAAAACCTGAGCAACCAGCCAAATTTCAGCGAAAAAAGAACTTATGGCAATACGGCATTTTCGTTTTTTAAGGGATAAAAGAAGCATTAGCATTTATACTTCCCATTACGGGAACTTTTGTTATTTTTGTAAATAAAAAGTGAGGGTTATTTCTAAAAAAATACTTCGTGAATTTTGGGAGGTGCATCCTGACTGCATGCAACAACTAAAATCCTGGCATCAGGAAGCAAATAGCAGCAATTGGAATAATCCTAATGATGTTAAAATGAAATACCCAAGTGCAAGTTTGTTAACAGATAATCGGATTGTATTCAATATAAAAGGAAATAATTATAGACTTATTATTAAAATAAAATACGAGTATCAAATGCTTTGGATTAGATTTATTGGTACACATACCGAATACGATAAAATTGACGCAACAAAAATTTAAATAGGATGAACATTAAACCAATCAAAACTGCGCAGGATTACCAAGAAGCTTTAAATCGACTTGAATTAATTTTTGATGCTCAAAAAAACACATCAGAAGGTGATGAACTGGAAGTGTTGGGCATTTTAATTGAGAAATACGAAGATGAACATTTCCCAATAGATTTGCCTGACCCGATAGAAGCCATCAAATTTCGGATGGAACAGATGGGCTATACACAGAATGATTTGGCAAAAATAATGGGTTTAAAAAGCAGGGCAAGTGAGATTTTGAGCAGAAAAAGAAAACTATCTTTAGAAATGATCCGATTAATACATCAACGCTTGAAGATCCCAACGGAAGTTTTAGTTCAAGCATACTAAAATTGATTATTTCAATCATGAAAATTGCCCTTTTTCCAGGTTCTTTTGATCCGGTTACCAAAGCCCATGTGGATATTTTAAAACGTTCGATCGGCTTATTTGACAAGGTTTATATCGGTATTGGTGTAAACAGCACTAAAAAACCGTTGATTACACCAGAAAAAAGAGGGCAAATGTTAAAAGCTGTTTTTGCAGATGAGCCGCGCGTAGAAGTGGTTGCTTATGAAGGTTTAACGGTTGCGTTTTGCAAACAAATAGGGGCAGGTTACATGATCCGTGGGATACGGACAGTTTCTGACTTTGAATACGAAAAAGCCATTGCACAAATGAACCATGCCATGGAACCCGAAATTGAAAGTATATTTATTGTGAGCAAGCCGGGCTATTCTTCCATCAGTTCTACCATTGTACGCGAAATTTTGAAATACAAGGGTGATGTGAGCCAGTTTATTCCGAAAGAGGCGCTTCCGTTTCTGTAATCAAACCCATTTCATCCAAAACATCAATGATGGAAGGATAAGTATTCTTGGTTAAAAGCGTTAATTTTTCCCTTGTGAACCAGCATGCTTTAGTAATGCCTTCTTCTTTTTGTGGTTTTAATTTGTCTTGTCCCTCGGCTTTCATGCGGTACCAGTGCGTTTTTTTCAACGCTAATTCTTCATTGCGCTGCTGGTAAACATGGTAAGTTTTGCAAATTTTCCTGCCCGCTTTTTTTACACGGATGCCGCATTCTTCTTCCACCTCCCTAACAGCGGCTTTCCTGGTTTTTTCGCCTTCTTCAACCTTGCCTTTGGGCAAATCCCAAACACCGTTCCTAAAAATCACCAGGTATTCCTTGCGTTCGTTCTTGACCAAACCCCCTGCTGCTTCGATCAATCTAACACTTTTGGCCATCTTTCTTAAATTTGCTTTGGCATCTTTGCACAAAAACAAAAATTTTTGCTGCCCGGCTGCCTGGGACACTAACTTGTATATCAGTTTTAAATCTGCTTTTTCCCCATTTAATTCCTGATAATCAGTTAAGCCTTTTGGCACTGCTTCTGCAACAATTAAATGTTTTTCGTTGAGGTAAATATGATAGATAGCGTTTTGCATAAGACTTTTATAATTGCTTCCCCAATTAATCTGCATTCTAATGAATGATTACTTTAGTAAAAAGGAACAACAATTTTTATCCCTTAAAAGAAGCATCAATACCTAAAATAATTATTAACCTGTAGCCAAATAACGGAATAAAATTTACCGGCAGAAAAAAATATTGAAATTCCCATAAAATAAAAAAGCTTATACCCATCAGAAAAATTTATCCGACAGGCATAAGCCTTCAATAAAAAAAGCAGTATGTTACATCAGCATCGGCAACGCACTAAAAACAGTGCTGTAGTTTTCGATAGCTATTTCCAGTTCCATTTTTATGGTGTATGTATCGTGATGTTCTGCTTCTGCCATACAAAGTGAATTGTTTTTTTCTTCTATGTCTTTACTTAAATTTTTTAACAGGGTTTGAATTTCCATGACGTGTCAGCTTGTTTGTATTATTTATACGAAAGCTTTTGGAAAGGGGTTTTGATTTATTTTACTGAATATCCCATTACATCCAGGAAAGAGCCCCAACAAAACAGGAATTACAGCAGGTTAATGATTTGAATTGCTTGTGCAACAAGTGTAAAAATTTGCCACAAATGATTTTTGCAAATATTTGACCTCGGTGATGTGGTAAAACCCTTAGGATTTTTATCTTTGCTAAGCTGAGAACGGCAATTTTAATTTAGCTGCCAGATCAACAAAGATTAGAGATTATGACGATATTTTCAATCCGGAAAACTAATTTACCTGTAAAAGACTTTTTTAGTTCGGGTAATAATAAATCTTTATTTGACCCGACTAATTCCAGCTATGTTTCATAAAGCAGAAGTTGAACAGCAGGTTGCAGAATTTTTATTGCAGATAAAAGCGATTAAATTGCAACCGGATAAACCTTTCACCTGGGCATCAGGTTGGAAAGCCCCTATTTATTGCGATAACCGTTTGACACTTTCGCACCCCACTATCCGAACTTATATCCGGCAGCAATTGGTTGCCATGATCCAGGAAGAATTTGGCGCGGTAAGTTGTATTGCAGGAGTGGCAACCGCCGGAATTCCGCAAGGGGTTTTGGTGGCACAGGAATTGGGCATGCCGTTTTTATACGTTCGGGCCAAGCCAAAAGAACATGGAACCGGAAACCTGGTAGAAGGCGAGCTGCATCAAGGGCAGCGTATCGTTGTGGTTGAAGATTTAATTTCTACCGGTAAAAGCAGTTTACAAGCTGTTGAAGCATTGCGGGCTGCTGGCGGCGATGTTGCAGGATTGGCGGCCATTTTTACTTACGGATTAGACGAAGCTACCGAAAATTTCAAAAATGCCCCCTGCCGTTTTGCTACCTTATCCAATTATGCCGCCCTGATTAAATATGCAGCTTCCAACCAATACATCAACGAAAATCAAATAGCCGTTTTACAGCAATGGCGTGCCGATCCTGCCAACTGGGGAAAATAGCCTATTTCAATTTAAAATTTGTTATGACTGTTATTGAAAGTAATATTGCCCTAAATGCACCTGCTGCATCTGTTTATGATTTTTTAACTGATTTGAACAACCACCGGCAATTGATGCCCGAAAACATAGTTGATTGGTCATCAACACAAGATGAAGCACGTTTCAATATTCAGAATATGGCTAAATTAGTTTTGCAGGTTGCCAGCCGAAATCCAAATGAAATTATAATCCAGGCTGTTGAAGCCCCTCCTTTTCCGCTTCAGTTAAAATGGGGGATCAAAGAAGCCGGTGTGCAAACACATGTTTTATACACCATTTCTGCTGATATGAACATGATGATGAAAATGATGGCCAAAGGCCCGTTGCAAAAACTGGCCGATCATGAAACGGAAAGGTTGCAGCAACTACTTGCAAAGTAAAACTGCTGCTGTACGGATGCTTCTTTTATCGCATAAAAAATGGTGTTCAATAGAGCTCGTCTTGTAAAAGCAGTGTAAGGTTTCATCCGCAGCAACATTAAAGGCATTCACCTGCGTATATTGTTTGCAATTGTAAATTTACAAGTATGAAAACCCAAATCAAAATGTACAACCTGATTTTTGCCGCACTGCTGTTTGCCTCATGCGGACAAGCTTCTTCCAATAATTTAACTTCTACAGATGGCCCTGGTAAAGATGCTGTCAGGAAAATAAAATTAACGGCTCCAAAAGGTAAAGCTATTGCTGCTTTTGCAGAAGGTTGTTTCTGGTGTTCCGAAGAAATATTTGAAGATGTGGCCGGTGTAGATTCTGTGATCTCGGGTTATTCTGGTGGGAACACGGCAAATCCGACTTACGAAAAAGTAAGTACAGGAACTACAGGCCACGCAGAATCTGTTTTGGTCTATTATGATCCTGCTAAAGTTTCTTACACCGAACTGTTAAAAGTTTTTTATGCTTCGCATGATGCCACAACTGCAAACCAACAAGGCCCGGACCACGGCACGCAGTACCGATCCATGGTGTTTTACACCAATCCAACAGAAAAAACATTGGCAGAAACGGCCAAAACAAACGCATTGAAATCAGGCATCTTCCAACGTGCAATTGTAACAGAAATCGTTCCCTTAAAAGAGTTTTACCGTGCCGAAGGATACCATCAGAACTATTCAAAAAACAATCCTGATAACCCTTATATCCAAAACGTGTCCGGGCAGCGGTTCAATCAATTTAAAAAAACTTATAAAGGAAAATTAAAAAAACCTTGATTTCAACAAAAGTCTAAGGATAAGTAAAGCATTGATACTGTTTTTATACCCATAAAAACAGTATCGGTTTTATTCATCCCCCAAAACATAATTACAGCAAACAGGTTAACAAAACAAATAAAATCTATGCTGTCTGCGCATCCTATCCACAAAATTGTTGTTTTTCGTGCTTTGCAATTAGGAGATCTGTTATGTTCTGTCCCTGCTTTCCGGGCTTTGCGTACGGCTTATCCCGAAGCGCATATTACTTTGGTTGGTTTGCCCTGGGCTGAAAACTTGTTGAATCGTTTCGAGGATTACTTTGATGCTTTTATTGCTTTTCCGGGCTATCCGGGATTGCCCGAGCAGGAAATTGATCCTGAAAAGGCCACTGCTTTCCTACAGCAAATGCAGCAGCAAAAGTTTGACCTGGCTTTGCAGATGCAGGGAAACGGCTCGGTTGTTAATCCTTTGGTGGAGATGTTTGGCGCTTTTTATACAGCCGGTTTTTACCGGGAAGAAGATTACCGCCCAAGTCCGTTGTTCCTGAAATATCCTAAAGGTATCCCGGAAATTGAAAGGCACTTGTTGCTGATGAACCATTTGGGCATCCCTTCGGTTGGTTCAGATCTGGAATTTCCGCTCAACAGTTATGATTTTGATGCTTTTGATCAGTTAAACCTGCAAATTGTCCCACAAAAATATATCTGTATCCATCCAGGGTCACGGAGTGTTGCGCGCCAATGGCCGCCTGCTTATTTTGCTGCTTTGGCCGATTATTGTCAGGAGCAGGGCTTTGATGTTGTCATCACCGGAACAAAAGACGAAGCGCATTTGGCAGCAGAAGTAATGCAGCACATGCAGCACGAAGCTTACAACCTGACAGGAAAAACAACGTTGGGCGCAGTTGCTGTTCTCATCAAAAATGCTTTCGCTTTAATTTCCAACTGTACCGGCGTTTCGCATATTGCAGCAGCTTATGCTACGCCAAGTATTGTGATCAGTTTGCATGGCGAGCCGGAAAGATGGTCGCCGTTAAATCAAATGAAACACCGGACAATTGACTGGACCAGAACGCCGAATTTTAATTTGGTGATGGAACAGTTGGTAGAAGTAGTAGTTTAACCCTATTGATCTTTTTTTGATCTGATCCTGAAATTGTACAGTTGATTTTAAACAAAAAGGTTGCCCTGCTTTTTTAGGACAACCTCTTGGTTTGGTTTTTAATTGAAAAAACCTTTAGACTTTTTGTGGAATTACCTTTTTGGGGGAGTAGTGGTAGTTCCTGTTCCTGTACTTCCTGAACCGGTTCCGGTTTTTCCGGTACCGCTGCGTGTTCCGGTAGTTCTCCCGCTTCCGGAACCTGAAGTTCCTGTTCCCATTGATGAACCTGCTCCTGTAGTTCCGGTGCCGGTAGTTCCTGTTCCCATTGATGAACCGGTAGTCCCTTTCGTCATTGTACTTTTACCGGATTTACTTTTACCTGAGGTTTTTTGTTGCATGCCCCCTGCACCGCTTTGACTAGCTTTTGATCCCGTTGTTCCTGAGCCTGTTGAACCACTTCCGGTTGTTTGTGCCGATGCATCCTGAAACGCCCACATAAACATTGCTAATAACATTACCACACTTAGCTTTTTCATAAAAATATTTTTAAGATTGTTTCAGATGATAACAACAAATCCTGATTGTGGTTTTATTTATTTCTTGTCAGATAAAAGATTTACTGTTGGCAACGGTTTTGTTGTTACTGATAGCTGTTTTGCAAGTGCCGAAATAAAGGATTGGTTTGAGCAACCCGGAAACCGCACGGAAAACAGTTGAACTTGTTTTGATTCATGCTTCTTTTACCTTGAAGTTGTTTAAACTTATTTCTTGATGTTTTTTTAATGCTTCTTTTATCGGCTAAATATCAGGTCATCCCCCTTGCCCCCTTCAAAAGGGGGAACCTGCATACGGCCCTTTCTAAACCCAATTTATATTGTTTTAGAAAGATAGACGCCATACTTCCCCCTTGTGAAGGGGGTTAGGGGGATGGTTTTATATTTACAGGAGAAATCCCCTCAAAATAAAAAGTTCAAACAACTTCCTTATAAAAATCAATATCAGCTATCAGTAGTCAGCTTTCAGCAACGCACATTTCAGCCTAAAACAATGATGCTTCTTTTATCCCCCGCACTTCCTGCCCCGCACACTATAATTTTATCCCTCTTAAAAATTCCCCCACGCTCATTCTTTTTTTGCCTTCCAATTGTACTTCTTTTACAAGTATAAAACCATCGGTACAGGCAAATTTTAAAACCGTTTTATGATCTGTGATGAAACCGCCCGGTGCGATTGAAGGTTCCGCTCTTTGTTTTTCCGAAGAGAAAATCTTTAAAATCTTATGATTGAACGCAGTAAAAGCAGTAGGGTACGGGCTTAGCCCGCGGATGAAATTATAAACCTGGTCTGTTGGTTGCATCCAATTGATCAGGCAGTCATCTTTGAATATTTTTGGCGCACGTTTTAAAACAACAGAAGTTTCATCAGGCATAATTAACTCACTTTGCGAAACTTCCTGGTAAGTATTGTTCTCTATCATCCGAACCGTTTTTACCAATAAAGCTGCACCAATTTGCATCAGTTTATCATGCACGTCACCGGCAGTATCAGTTTCCGGGATGCTTGTTTTATCCGTTAAAATTATATCCCCGGTATCTATTTCCTGTTTCAAAAAAAAAGTACTTACGCCGGTTTCGTGTTCGCCGTTAATTACTGCCCAGTTTATGGGTGCTGCACCACGATATTGCGGCAGCAGCGAAGCATGTAAATTGATCGTGCCTTTCGGCGGCATGCCCCAAACAACTTCAGGCAACATCCTAAAAGCCACCACAACCTGCAGATCTGCTTCCAGGTTTTTCAGTTCCGACAAAAAAACTTCATTTTTTAGTTTTTCGGGCTGAAGTACTTTGATGTGTTGCTGCACGGCATACTGCTTTACGGCAGATGCTGAAAGTTGCCGTCCACGCCCGGCTGGTTTATCAGGCGCAGTAACTACGGCAATCACATCCATTCCGGCTTTGACCAGGGCATCCAGCGAAGCTACGGCAAACTCCGGCGTGCCCATAAAAATGATCCTCATAGCTAATTCGTTATTTATAAAGCAGGTATTTTTTCCGCATCGTTTTGTACTGGCTCAATTCCGGCTCCCAGCTCTGGCGAATTTCCTGTTCTGATTTTCCTGCTATAATCTGTTCCTTAAACAAAGTTGTACCAGCTAACTTGTCAATATTCCCCATCTGTTTACTTTGTGTATAATCAAAGAATTTTTCTTTAAAGGGATAAGTTTTATATAGTTCCATCATCCAATTGATATTGATCTTTCCACTTTTGCGGAGTTTGGTGGCGTTATAATTTCTCAGGTCCAACCCGTAACAAACCTGGTTTTGGTGTAAGGGCGTTTCAGATTTTCCTGGTATGCTTACCGGTGTAAAAGAAAACGTATAAACCCCATTTAATTCCGGGCTTCCTAAAACCGTAAAAGGCATATAAGTACCGCGGCCCTGACTAACAATTGTTCCTTCAAATAAACATAAAGACGGATAAAGTAAAACAGATTGCTGTGTATTGAGGTTTGGGGAAGGATTGACCGGCAAAGTATAATAAGTATCGTGCGTATAATTTTTTACCGGAATTATATTGATTTTGCATTGCATTTTGTTCGGAAGCCATCCTTCACCATTGATCATTTTGGCAAACTCACCAATAGTCATACCATGTGTAATTGGGATTGGAAATTTGCCCACGCCCGATTTAAGTTTCATGTCCAGCACGGGTCCATCAACATAAGCGTTCGGGTTAGGGCGGTCCAGGATGATCAATTCTTTTCCGAATTCGGCACAAGCTTCCATCACATCACTCAACGTATTGATATTTGTATAAAAACGGCAACCTACATCCTGAATGTCAAAAACCATTACATCAATAGAATCCATGTCTTTTTTAGACGGCTTTCTTTTTGCGCCATATAAAGAGACGATAGCAATACCCGTTTTTGCATCTGTTTCATCACCCACAACTGCACCGTTACTGGCATTGCCCCTAAAACCATGTTCGGGCCCGAATATTTTTTTGATTTTGATGCCCAGTTTCAATAAACTATCCACACTTGAAACGTTTTTGCTGCCAATTACAGACGTTTGATTTACCACCATGCCTACATTTTTATCTTTTAAAAGCGGCAGGTACAGTTTGGTTTGATCGGCACCGGTTTGCAAGCCGGAAGATTGTGCCCAACTAAATTTAGCCTGTAAAAGAAGCAAAAAAGCAACCAGCAGAACATGGCGTTTGCCTGGGATAAAAAAATTTCTTTTGTCCATAAGTTCGTATAATCAGATGCTTCTTTTACCGGGTAAAAATCAGCAACAAACAAATATTAAAACTAAAACAACAATAACAGCGTTCTTTCGGTCATCATCAGCTTAAATATTTCCAGTTTAAAGCTGCATATTTGGCAAGATATAAAAAAATCAATATCCACACTTGAACGTCGCAAGTTTTATAGCCAGCCGCATTTCCTTTCGCAGCAAACGTACCTTCTCTAAAATGATCGTGCGGATTGCCATTACCGGTATTATGCTGGGTTTGGGCGTGATGATATTGAGCCTGGCCATTGTAAAAGGTTTTAAGCAGGAGATCAGGGAAAAAGTAAGGGGTTTTTCAGGGGATATACAGGTTGTGAAGTACGACCTGAATGTTTCCTACGAAAATTCCCCTTTCACTGCCGATCCTTCTTTTTTGCGGGCGGCAGCAACCAGCAAAGCGTTTAGTTATATCCAGCCTTTTGCCACCAAACCGGCCATCATCAAAGCAAATGATGCCATAGAAGGCGTAGTTTTAAAGGGGGTGGACCAAACTTACAACTGGTCTTTCTTTAACAAAACCATGGCTTCGGGCCGTGTCCTCAACTTAAAAGATTCCGCAGAAGCACAAAAGCAGATCATGATCTCGCAATTTACGGCAGATCGTTTGAAGCTGAAAGTAGGTGATGATTTCCTGATGTATTTTGTACAGCAGCCTTTACGGAAAAGGAAATTTAAAATCGTCGGGATTTTTAACGTTGGGGTAGAAGAAGTAGATAAAACTTTTGTGATGGGTTCGCTTTCGCTGATCCGCCGTTTAAACAATTGGAAACCAAATGAAGTTGGCGGCTACGAAATACGTATCCCCGAATTTAGCCAGCTGGAACAATCAGAAGCTGCTTTGAACGATATTTTGCCCGTTCAGCTTAAATCTTTTACCGTTCAGCAGTTTTATCCAATCATTTTTGAGTGGCTGAGTTTGCTGGACGTGAACACGCAGGTGATCCTGGTTTTGATGCTGATTGTTGCCGTCATCAACATGATCTCCGCTTTACTCATCATGATCCTGGAACGCACCAGCATGATCGGGATGCTGAAAGCTTTGGGCGCAAACAACTGGCGTATCCAGCAAATCTTCCTGCTCAATGCCCTTTACCTCATTGCCGCAGGTTTGGTTTTAGGAAATGTTTTTGGTGTAGGGATAAGCTATTTTCAGCATCAAACCCACTTTTTTAAACTCGATCAGGCTTCTTACTACATGAACTTTGTGCCCATACAATTAAACTGGGAAGATGTACTGCTGCTCAATATCGGCACATTGGTGGTTTGTGTCCTGGTGCTTTTGATACCATCCATGCTGGTTACTTCCATTTCACCGGTAAAAGCGATTAGGTTTAAATAGATTAGCCCCCCGCCCAAATCCTCTCGAAAGGAAGCCTCACCCCAGCCTTCTTCAATAGAGAGGGAGTTAACTGATATTATCTTAGTGATCTTCTTCATGGTCCGGTAATTTAGGTTGATATTCCGAAGAGGTTTCATTCAAAACAATTTCTGTGTTACTATACAATACCTCAAATTGTTGCTCAATATTGCGGTGAAATGTTTCGGGCAGTGTAGCCCAATCCCTCAATTCTACCAATATCGGAATGTTGCTGTCTTTTATTTTTTCGCTCAACTCAACATAAATTTCTATCGGAAGAGGTTTCAGGTTATGGCTTCGTGCCACTAAGTCCAAATCGCTGCCGTTATGTGCCGTGCCGTTTACCCTGCTTCCATAAGCCCATACTTCCAGAGGTGTTTCTACCAATGAAAAAAATTGCAGGAGTGTTTGCTTGTCCTTATTTCTTAGCAACATATCATTCTTCGTTGTGTTGTTTAATGGCTTCTGCAAGAGCTGTGGCATCAATAATAAATTGCGGAAGTAATTTAAGTGTTTCTTCTGCAAAGTTTACACCATAATCATGGGCTGTATTATTCCGGTTGTCCCGGTATTGCAGCCATCTTTCACAACTTTCATCTGTAATGATAGTCCGCAGCACGGCATGTCGAAAAACATCTTTAAAAAATAATTTATCAACAGCACTTGACGAATGAAAATAAGGTTTCAATATTTTACGCAACAACTTACCGCTTTGCTCTAAAATAATTTCAAACTCTTTTATGCAGGCAGAACGGTACATATCGTAATCAATCTGTTCCGGATTTGCTTTTGAAAGTAAAGCATGTGCTTTTTCTAAAGTGCTGATGCAACGTTCATAATACATAGTATCTATATACATCATACAAATTTAATTTTACTTTTAATATTGTTCTGTTTCTCTCATGTTTTTGTAGTGGAAAAGACACTGCCTGACGCTAAAACAAAAGTAAGTTTAAAATAAATGATTGGCCTCTATTTTACTTTGATCTACACTAAAACTATGTTTTTAAATAAAAAAATAAAATTTATAAACAAAATGCTGCCTTTACCAAGCGGCATTTTTTGTTTTGCCAGATTTAAATTTTAGCTCGTATCTTTTTGTTGACCGGCATTTTTTCTTCTCTTTTTAATAGATATAACGATAAAGTTTTTATTAGAAATTAAAATGGTCAGGTTTTTGTATCCGATTGAAAAAACAAAATCTACAAATATGGAACAAAAACCAACTGATTTCTCAGGAGAAGAAAAACAGGAATCTCAACCCGGAAATGAAGAAGAAATGGATCCGAAACCGGAATATATCAGCAATAATTATAAAGCTTCGGGCAAATTAAAAGGTAAAAAAGCGTTAATCACCGGTGGTGACAGCGGGATTGGCCGTGCCGTTGCCATACATTTTGCACGTGAAGGTGCAGATGTGGCCATTGTTTATCTGGATGAAGATGTAGATGCCGAAAAAACAAAAAAATTAATTGAGGCAGAAGGGCGCAAAGCATTGCTGATAAAAGGTGATGTTGCCGACCCGGAAACAAGCGTAAAAGCGGTGCAGCAAACCGTAGATGCTTTTGGCGGATTGAATATTTTGGTGAACAACGCGGCACAGCAATATCCGCAAAAAGATATTGCAGGTATCAGCAACGAGCAGTTGGAGAAAACCTTTAAAACCAACATCTTTGCCCATTTTTACTTTGCAAAAGAAGCATTAAAACATTTTAAAGAAGGCGATTGCATCATCAATACCACTTCGGTTACCGCTTACCGTTCTTCGCCAAACCTGTTGGATTATTCGTCCACCAAAGGTGCCATCACAGCTTTTACCCGTTCGTTGGGAACAAATCTGGCCGAGAAAAAGATCCGTGTGAACGGCGTTGCACCCGGCCCGATCTGGACACCATTAATTGTATCCACTTTTGAGCAGGAAAAGATCGAAAAGTTTGGTTCAGAAACACCGCTTGGCCGTGCAGGCCAGCCTTCGGAAGTTGCGCCGGCCTATGTTTTTCTGGCTTCGCAGGATGCTTCTTATATCACCGGGCAAATTATCCATGTGAATGGTGGGGAAGTGGTAAACGCATAAACACCAAAGGTTTTTAACTTTACCGGCCGGGATGTTTTTATTCCGGCCTTTTTTATTATTGCTTTCAATGCTTCTTTTACCCCATAAAAACTTGCATGCAAAAAGTGAAGCAGTTGGTGTTCTCGAACAGGAAATTGCTTTGCTGGAAGCCGAACTGCTGCAATTGGAAACAAACATCAATGTTTTTCAATTGCAAATCTGTGCGGCTTTAGCAACACAAATCCAACGTATCCATGAATTAACTTCTTTATACAAAAATCAAAAACAAGCAAAAAAGTTAAAGCGGCTGGAGCAGAAAAAACGCGGCAAAAATTATCAGGGACCGGTTGGATTGAAAACAATTCATGCTTCGTCAAATAATACAAATCCGGTTGCAACTGAAGATCAGCAGGAACTGAAACGTTTGTTTAAAGAAGCGATTGTACAGATCCATCCGGATAAGTTTGTAAATGCGGATGAAGGATTAAACCAGCGGGCAACAACTGTAACGGCACAATTGAGCAAGGTTTATAAAAGCGGCGACCTGGAAGAACTGAACCGTTTGCACGAACATATCCTTAGCGGAAATGCCCTGACTTATGTTCCCGATCAACCTAAAACCATTAATGATCTGCCAGCCATGATCCGGTTTTTACGGCAGAAAAAATTGAAGCTGCTGCAATTGATGGAAGAAATAAAAACTTCCGGCATTTACGGATTATTTACGGGCGGAAAAGATATGCAAATTTTGATTTCAGAATTAAAAACCCAATTTGAGCAGCGTATTGTTTTGATGGAAAAGAGGACAAAATAGCAGCAACACAATTATAGTATATGGATGTTGGGATTTAAGTTTTAACAAAATACTTCATGGATATTATTGCCCATACAAATTTTACTGAACAAGAAACCAATTTAAAAGAAACCTTAGTTTTTCTACATTATTTTGGAGGCTCGGCACAAAGCTGGTCGGGAGTAATCTCACTGCTGCAGAACGATTACAATTGTATCGCACTTAATTTGCCTGGTTTTGGCGGAGAGCCTGCCTTGCCCGAACCTTCTATTGCTGGTTATACTTCTTTTATCGGGCAAAAATTAGATGCGTTGAATATTGGATCTTATGTACTGATCGGGCATTCCATGAGCGGTAAAATTGCTGTGGATATAGCTACCAATGATCCTAACTTCGCTGTGAAACAATTGATCCTGGTAGCGCCTTCCCCGCCAACGGTAGAACATATTACAGATAAAGAATTGCAACGGATGCTCATCCATCCAAACCAAAAAGAAGCAGAAACTACAGCGAAAAACATCATCATAAAACCTTTAAGCGAAGAACAATACCAATTAGTGGTTCAAAATAACCTGGAAACAGATACCAAAACCTGGAAATGGTGGCTTACAGAAGGCGTGCATCATTCCATTGCCGAAGACTCGGCTAATTTATTTTTGCCCATTACGGTTTTGGCTTCGGAAGATGACCCGGCCATCAGTTTTGAAAGTATCTTGAAAGAAACAATACCGCATTTGCCGGATGCAAAACTGATCACGACAAAAGGCCTTGGCCATTTAATTCCGATGGAAGCGCCGGAATGGCTGGCCGGACAGATTCGGTTAATACTTAATAATAATTAAGGCTAATAGCTATCGGCCTTCAGCTATCAATGATTAACTGTTAATTAAGAAAGACAACTTATAACTGGAAACAGACAATTGAAACAGGAAATGCGTTTATTTGAATTTGAAGATCTGAGCTGGTTTCCTGATACTATTCGTTCTGGCATGATGGATTATTTGCGTTTTCTCATCCGGATTTTAAATGTTTACCAGCCAATCACACCAGTGTTGCTGGAAGTGCTTGAGAAAACCAAGGAAAAAAACCTGATCGATCTCGGTTCGGGCGGCGGCGGCCCCATATTGCAAGTGCATCAAAACCTGATGAAGCAAACGCAAAAGCAGGTTACCATTACTTTAACCGATAAGTTTCCAAATCCGGCTGCCTGGCAATATCTTCAGCAAAAAACAAATGGACAAATTGGTTTTTATGCCGATCCGGTTGATGCCGGCAATGTTCCTGCCGACTTGTTAGGAATAAGAACACTGTTTTCTGCGGCACATCATTTCCAACCCGAACAACTCCAAGCCATATTTAAAGCAGCAGTTAAACAGCAAAAAGGGATTTGTTTGTTTGACGGCGGCGATAAAAGCCTGTTCCTGCTGGTAAGTTCTATCGTGTTCCACCCGCTGGTTTTCTTTTTTTGCACGCCGTTTTTGCGGCCGTTTAAATGGTCGCGCTTGTTGTTTACTTATCTTGTTCCCATCATTCCCTTGTGTACCATTTGGGATGGTTGTGTTTCTTTGCTGCGCTTGTACCGCCCGAAAGAATTGTTGCAATTGGCACAAGCCGTCCCAAGTCAGGATTACACCTGGAAAGCAGGACGGGTAAAAAATAGACTGGGGTTGCATGTTACTTACTTGATTGGTTATCCAAGTTTGGATTGATGATTTTAGGCAGATAAAAGAAGTATTATTGTTGATGCAAAATTAATTTATCAAACTGCATATTCTGTTGCTAAATAAAAATCAATTGGATTATTTTATTTTACTTTTGAGCTATAAACATATCATTCTAAACACAAATTAAAACCAATGCTCCAACCTTTTGATTTTTCTACTGATTATATTTTAGAAGATGATCTCGTGCAACTTCGTCCGCTAACGAAACAGGATTTTGAGATGTTGCTACCTTTTGCTTTGCAGGAACCTGAAATCTGGAAGTATTCTTTAATCCCGATAAATGGCGAAGAAGGATTGAAAACTTATCTGGATTTTGCTTTGACTGCGCGGGAGGAAAAGAAAGAATATCCATTTGTTGTTTTTGATAAACGGCAACAAAAATACGCCGGGAGCACCCGCTTTTACGACATCAACCTCAATTATCAATCTTTGCAATTGGGTTTCACCTGGTACGGCAAAGATTTCCAGGGAACCGGGTTAAACAAACATTGCAAGTTTTTGCTGCTGGAATTTGCTTTTGAAAAGATGGGCATGGAAAGGGTAGAGTTTCGTGCCAATAACAACAACAAAAGAAGCATTGCAGCAATGCAAAGTATTGGCTGCAAGATAGAAGGTGTGTTGCGCAACCATGTACCTTTGCCCGATGGCCACCGCCGCGACAGTATTATTTTAAGCATTTTAAAAGATGAATGGTTTAACACGGTAAAAGAAGCATTGTTAAACAAGCTTTAATTGCAGGTTGAATTTGAATAAAAATTTATCCGGATTACAAATGTTCTCTGAAAATCCTGTCATCCTCACCCTCAGAATAAACCAGGAAGCTGCTGCTTATTTTACGGGTTTACGTAAAATTCATTTTCCTGCCGAATGCAATTACTTAGATGCCCATTTAACTTTGTTCCACCATTTACCAGGAAATGAACCTGCAATTTTAGAGGCGGTAAAAACAGTATGCGCTGAACAAAAGCAGATGCTTTTACAAGTTACACAATTGGTAAGTATTGGTGCCGGTGTAGCTTTTAAATTGGAATGCGGTGCTCTGATGAAACTGCACAAAAACCTGCAGCAGCTATGGCAAACATGGTTGACACCGCAGGACAAGCAAACGCTTTGGCCGCACATTACCATTCAAAATAAAGTTGACCGGCAAACAGCCTTAAACCTACAGCAGGAACTGAGCCGGGATTTCAAAGCTTTTGAAATACAAGGTTTGGGTTTTACCTTTTGGGAATATTTGGGCGGGCCGTGGCAAATGCTTCAAACTTTGAATTTTGAACGAACAGCAAGTGTTTGATTTTAATTTTTTGATGCTTCTTTTAAGGCATAAAATAGGGTGTTGAAGGGAAGGTCATCCCTCTAACCCCTTTTTAAGGGGAAGGGGTGTTACTGCACTTTATACCGGTAATTAAACCGGCCGATATTTCCATCTTTATCAATCCCTTCGGCAATTACACGGTAAGTGCCTTTGCCGTCTGAATTATAGTATTCAAAAGAAGCATTGCCTTTTTCATCCGTTAAAACGCGCGGGTTCCAGTAAATAGTGGTGCGGTAATCCAGGCCTTGCATCGTGCTCTTGGTCACGTCATATTTGGGCGAATAGAAAACGCGGCTGTTGGTATAACCTTTCGGTACAAAAGTGACCACACTGGGCTGCGGAAGCAGGTCCTGCAAATCTTTCAAGCTGATCTTTTTCTTCTCCACTTTTTTCATGTTCACCACCAGCACGCCGTTGGTATTGTAGGTACGGTTGATCCCGCTTAATTCATCTTTTAAAAATACTTCCACAGATTCTATTTCGGATGCCTGCAAACTGTTTAAGTAATTAATATCCACCGGCATTCCGTTTACAAAAGCTTGTACCGGCGTTTTGTTTCCGGCCTGGTAATCGCGCCGTACATACAAATTGTTGTCCACATAAGTTAAACCGAAAAGGCTTCCCTGTAAACAGGTTAAGAACATAGCGCATTGCATCAACTTGTCGCCGGCAATCACCTGGTCCGGCATCATGCTTAACCCGGTTAAAGCAGGGTAATCAAGGTGACTTGGTTTTTTTACATCCACCACACCTTTAACGGTTACTTCTTTTAACGTCCTGCCATTAAAATATTGTTTTTTGCTGTTTTGGAGATAAGTGCTTAAAGTGCTGTCAATATTTAACACTTCGTCTGGTAATTGCGGGTTTCTGTTAACGGCTTGTGCAGCGGTCCCGTTCAGCATGATCATCATATTCCGACTGTTGGAGTTACCTTTTGCACTTAAAGTTACTTTGGAAGAATCGATCACGAGTACTTTTGGAAATATGAAAATGCCGTTTGCGTCGGTAACAGCCTGTGAACTGAAATTACGGTCAGGGACCTGCAGTTTAATTACGCCGCGTGCAATCGGCAGTCCTGTAAGATCCCTTAGTGTACCCGTAATGTCAATCCCTGCTTCCGGTAAAAACGAAATTTCCGGATAAGTGCCGGCAATAATGGCCTGGTAAGAAAAACGGCGGTATCCCTGTGTCAGCATCAGCAAATCCAGGTCGGCAGCGCTTTGCCCGTCCGGCTTTTTAAAATAATAGTTTGGTTTTTCGATATAACCTTTCAGATCAGAAGTAAGCAGTAAATTGGTTAAAATAGTGGTTTCTGCATTTTCGTCAAAAGGGATTTTGCTTTCATCAATTACCGCAACGGACAAGCTGGCTTCCGAGGGCTGGGTTTTGTTTTTTGCCGATACATTGATTTTTACTTTTTCGCGAGTGGTATAATTGTTTTTTGCCGAATTTAAAGCAAGTTCCAACTGATCGTTATGCTGGATAAAAGCAATACGCTCGCAAACCGGTTTTCCGTCCGATAAAAACAAAGTAAGCTGAACAATTCCGGTTGGAAATTTGCTTTTTGGGATAGCAGCACTATAGACCAAAGTTTGTAAAGAGCTTTGTGCGGCGTAACAAACCAGGTTGCCAACACGGCCGATGATGTAAAAGCTTTTATTCATGTTTTTCTTCAAAAAAGCATCATTGGTCGAAATCCGCAGCAACAGGTTAGTTGCGTCCGTATTGTTAATAGTTATGCTGATGCCTTCGGGATTTACTTTAGGCAGGTTTACGGTACTTTTAGAACCATCGGCAAAAACCAAATTGGCACGATAGGTTTTGCCAGCTTCGGGCTGCAAAGCAAATGCGCCCATTCCAAGATGTACCGCTGTAAATTCGGCCACAGTTTTACCATCATTATCCGTAACGGTTCCTTTCAGGTTAATGCCCAACCCATTTGCACCAACGGCTTTTACGGCCACTTTTGTTCGTACGCCTGTGATCAGTTCACCACCTTCCGGAAAAAATTGAACGTCCGGAGTTGCAGTTGCCGTGCGTAAAGGAAAGGTGCTGGTTACTGCTTTTTTATCATTGGTTGTAATCACGGTAAACAAAGTCCCGGCGGTTAACGATGTGCCTTGTTTACTGATAATAGCAACAGGCAAAAACCCCCTTTGATCGGTTGTGCCTTTGCCTTTTGCCACCGTTTCATAATCTACTTCTACATGCCAGCTTACTTTTTTATTGGCATAAGGGGCACCATTTGCATCCTGGTAATAAATACCGGCATTTGCTTTGGAGGGATTATCCTTGCTGCCGCCCGAAAAAGAAGCTTTTGTTAGTACGTTGTTTTCTATCAGATCGCCAATGGCAATGTTTTTATTGAAAAAGTAATCCGGCCCCTCGTTTCGCATGTAGTTGGTATAGGCACGCAGGTGATAGTTCCCTTGCCGGTAAATCAGCGGCGTTAATGTAATATCTCCGGATGCAACACTGTTTACTACCGGTAATTTTAATGTTTCCATCAGCGAATCGCGGTTGGTGAAAATATCTACATAAACAATTTTGCTCAATGCAGAAGGTTCGTGCAAACCCACTGTAACATAAGCTTTAAACCAGATGGTATCGCCAACGGCATAATAAGGTTTATCAAAGTGGAGATACACTTTTTCAACAGGATGGCCTTCCGAAAATTTAGTGGTTTTACTGAGGATGGTGTTTAAGCTTACCGTATCTTTTTGGGCATAAGCTTTAGAAAAAGGAACAGAAAAAAGTATGGATAAAAGAAGTATCCGTTTTAAAGGTCGCATAAAATATATTTGTGGCAAATCCCGGCTAATATAATCCTTTCGGCACGACCTTGTAACAGGCCATGTTCAGTTTAACGTTTTTTTACAATTGCAGGCTGATGCTTCTTTTACCGGCAAAAAAATGGTGACCAAATTCTCTTGCTATTTTTAAATAAAGATTACCTTAATTTTTACCTTAGGGCAAAAAATATTAAGTTCTGAAATTAGATAAATGATACCGAAAGAAGAAGCATTCAATCAAATTGCAGCGTTGGTAGAACGGTTCATCGATCAGTTCGATTCCTACAAAAAAGCCGAATACAACGAAACGCTCACACGCCGCGACTTTATTGATCCCTTCTTCAAAGCTTTCGGCTGGGATATTGACAACACTAATGGATATGCGGAAGCTTATCGCGAAGTAATACATGAAGACCGCGTGAAAGTTGGAAAAGCAACCAAAGCGCCTGATTACTCCTTCCGGTTGGTTGGCGGCAAACGCCTTTTTTTTGTAGAAGCCAAGAAACCGAATGTGGTAGTTAAAGATGAAATTGCTGCTGCTTACCAGGTTCGCAGATATGGTTGGAGTGCAAAACTTCCGATCAGCATTATTACCGACTTTGAAGAATTTGCTATTTACGATTGTACCAAAAAACCAAATCCTACCGATAGAGCTTCTGTTGCACGCATAAAATACCTCACTTTTAAAGCGTATTTGAAAGAGTTTGATTTCTTGTGGGAAACTTTTAGCAAAGAACGTGTGCTAAAAGGCGGCTTTGATAAATTTGTTGAAGGTAAGGCAAGCAAAAAAGGAACAGCAACGGTTGACAAAGAATTTTTGCAATCCTTGGACAAATGGCGCACACTTTTAGCTGAAACTATTGCAAAACAAAATAAGGCTTTAGACGAAGACGAAATCAATTTTGCCGTGCAGCAAACCATTGACCGGATTATTTTTCTGCGGATTGCAGAAGACAGAAGTGTTGAACCTTATGGCAATTTAAAGTTAGCCGTTAAACAAGGCGACTACTATAAAAACTTATTCGAGCAGTTTTTGCGTGCCGACGAAAAGTACAATTCAGGATTATTTAACTTCAAGAAAGACAAGATCAGTACAACACTTGCAATTGATAACAAGGTCCTTAAAACCATCCTCAACGAATTGTATTATCCCGAAAGCCCTTACGAGTTTTCAGTTTTATCTGTCGAGATTTTAGGGAGCGCTTATGAGCAATTTCTGGGCAAGCAAATTAAAATTGATAAAGCACATCGCGTCCAAATTGAAGAAAAGCCCGAAGTACGAAAAGCAGGAGGCGTTTATTACACGCCTCAATATATTGTAGAGTATATTGTAAAAAACACCGTTGGTAAACTCGTAGAAAACAAAACGCCAAAGGAGATTAGGAAAATAAAAATTGTTGACCCGGCTTGCGGCAGCGGCAGTTTTTTGATTGGCGCTTATCAGTATCTGTTGGATTGGCACAAAAACTATTACAGTAATAATGGCAAACCATCCAAAGGGAGAAAAGACAATCCGCTTACGCCGGAAGGCAATTTAACAACAGCAGAAAAAAAGAGGATTTTGCTCAACAATATTTATGGTGTTGATATTGATGTAAACGCAGTGGAAGTAACCAAGTTGAGTTTGCTTTTAAAATGTATGGAAGGAGAAACCGAAGCAAGCATTGCATCACAATTTAGTATGTTTAATGAAAGGGTTTTACCAACATTAGATAACAATATTAAAGATGGGAATAGTTTAGTTGATATTGATTTTTATGCTGGTACTTTGGATTTTGGAGAAGAGAAAAAGATCAAACCTTTTAACTGGCAAAGGGCATTTCCTGAAGTATTTAAAATTGAAAGACCCAAATTACATGAAGAATTAAAACAACATAATAGAAAAGTTTTAAAACAATCAGAAGAGGCAGAAGCAAGTGCAGATAATTTAATAAAAAAAATTGGGGGATACTTAGAAGAGCCATTAAAACATTATGGTGAACAAGGAGGGTTTGATATTGTTATCGGAAATCCACCATATATCATGTTACAGAATCTTGAAACAAGAGAGGTTTTTGAATATTCTTTGAAAAAATTCCGTTCTGCAAAATACAAGATTGATACTTACCAATTATTTATAGAACAAGCAATGAAACTATTGAAGGATGGTGGTTCATTAGGTTTCATCACTCCAAATACTTTTTTGAAAAATATTCATGCAGAACCTTTGAGAAAATTTATTCTTGAGAATTCAATTATGAATGAAATTCTTTTGTTTAAATACACTGTTTTTGCTACAGCAAGCGTTGATACTTGCATAATTGTTTTTGAGAAGGGAACACCGTCAAAAAAAAGTGAGTTAGTAATAAACCAAGCAGATATACCTTTTGAAGTAAGACAAATCTCAGAATTGAAGCAAACAAGCTTTCAAAATAATAATCGTACAGATTTTAACCTTCTCATTTCTGATAATGATTTAGATTTACTAAATAAATTTTCAAAAAATACTGAACCGCTTTCAAACTTTTGTGGAGCATATTTTGGGATTCAAACTTTTGACAGAAAAAAATATGTAAGTGAACAAAAAAAGGATAATCATTATGAACCTATAATAGATGGAGGGAATATTGAATCCTTCAAATTAAAGCCATCTAAAGAGTTTGTCAATTTTATTCCTTCTGCAATTAAGAGTGGAGGAAATGAAATAATATACAGGCAAGACAGAATATGTATTAGACAAATTGGAGCAGTGCCTATTGCAACTTTCGTTCCTGCAAATATTTTTACACTCAATACCATTTACAATGTTTTTTTGAAAGAAAAGAATGCTTCTAATCTCAAATTTTTATTAGGGATTATCAATTCAAAAGCAATAATATTTTACTGGAAGAAAAATAATTCAGATGAGAAAAAAACCTTTCCAAAAGTTAAGAAAGAGGCAATTCTTTCTATTCCAATTCCAATAATTACAAATGAAAATAAAAGTTTGTATGTTGAGATTACAAATCTTGCTGAACAGCTTTTACAATTAAACAAAGAAAAGCTAGAAACAAAACTGCAAACAAAAATTTCACAACTTGCAAACAAAATTGATTATTGTGACAACAGAATAAATCAGATTGTTTATCAACTTTATGAGTTGACAGAAGATGAAATAAAAATTGTGGAAAGCACATGAAAATCATTAAAGATTTCAATTCATTAAATAAAGCTTAACTTTTTAATTTATGTATAAACTGCTAACTTTTCAAGAAGCATTAGAATTATCTTCTGATTGTACCAAAAGACATCTTCTTACAGGGAATGGATTTAGTATTGCTTGCCGTAATAATATTTTCAGGTATGATTCTTTATTTGATCAAGCTGATTTTGCTAATGTAAATGTTAAAAAGGTATTTAAAATTTTAAACACAAAAGATTTTGAAATCGTAATGCGCAGTTTAAATAATGCAAGTAAAATATTAAAAGTTTATTCTCCGGATAACGTTAGTCTTATTACACAAATAGACAACGATGCATCAGAACTAAAAAATGTATTGATTAATGCTATTGCTAATAGTCATCCAAATAACCCTTCTGAAATTTTAGAGACTGAATATCAACACTGTAAACGATTTCTTCGACATTTTAGCAATTATTATACCTTGAATTATGATTTGCTTCTATACTGGACATTTATGCATTTTCAAGTAATTCAGGAATTGCATTCTGATGATGGTTTTCGAACACCTGACGATGGTAAAACTGATTATGTTTCATGGGATATAGAAAAAACAGATGGGCAAAACCTTTTTTATTTACATGGTGCTTTACATGTTTTTGATGCAGGAAGTGAATTGCAAAAATACACTTGGGCAAATACTGGAATAAGACTAATAGAGCAAATTAGAGAGGCTTTAGATACAGATTTATTTCCTGTATTTGTTTCTGAAGGATCAAGTTTAGAAAAAGTCGAGAAAATAATGCATAGTAGCTATTTGTCAAGAGGATTAAGAAGTTTCGGCCATATTGGAGGTTGTTTATTTATATATGGGCACTCGCTAGCTATAAACGATAGCCATATTTTAAACTTAATACCAAAAAGTAAGATTCAAAAATTATTTATAAGCTTGTATGGAACTATAGATAGCAATTCAAATTCAAAAATTATTGCAGATGCACAAGCTATTGTGGCAAAGAGAAAAGGAAATAAAAAAATAGAATTATTTTTTTATGATTCTGAAACAGCTCATGTTTGGGGATAAGTTTAATTAAAAAATTAGAATTTAGAATATAATTTGTTCCACAAACGACTTGCAAATTTCTAGTGAAGTTTTTTAGCAAAATTTATATCTCCTAAAAGAAGCATGAATGGAACACACAATTATAACCTGACAATCACTTGGACAGGAAACAAAGGAACCGGAACTTCCAACTATCAATCTTACGAACGCAGCCATACAATTGCAATTGATGGCAAATCAGAAATTTTAGGTTCCTCTGATCCAAACTTTCAAGGAGATAAATCCAAATATAATCCGGAAGAGTTATTGGTTGCATCCTTATCTTCCTGCCACATGCTTTGGTATTTGCATTTATGTGCAGAAGCTAAAATTGTAGTGTTGAACTATGTTGATAACGCAACGGGAACTATGGTTGAAACAACAAACGGCGGCGGACATTTCACCGAAGTAACCTTAAAGCCAGTTGTAACTTTATCAGAAAATAGCATGATAAAAAAAGCATTGAAATTGCACCAAAAAGCAAACGAACTTTGTTTTATAGCCAATTCTGTAAAATTCCCCGTCCATCACCAACCTGAATTTAAAATAGCCCAATCATAAAAGCTTGATTAAATCTATATTTAAAAAATCCCCATGCTTCTTTTATGCCTGTAAAGTATGCATATATTTTATACTGATAAAAGAAGCATCTAAAATAAAATCAACAAAATTTAAATCGGCCCTAAATCAAAAACCCTCTAAATCAATAAGATTTAAAGGGTTTACAAATAAATCAGCAGCAATTATTTTGCCTGTGCAAATTCTAATCTTAAATCAATGGTAACATCTTTGCCAACGGTTGCGCCGCCGGCTTCGGTTGCGGCATTCCATTTCAAACCATAATCAAAACGGTTAATTACTGTTGTAGCTTTAAAACCGGCTTTGGTGTTGCCGTAAGCATCTTTAGCCGTTCCGCCATAAGTAACATCAAATTTTACCGGTTTGGTTACATCACGGATAGTTAAGTTTCCCATCAAAGCATACTTATTGCCGGTTAGTTTTTTCATGGAAGTACTTTTAAAAACCATGTTCGGATATTTCTCCGTATTGAAAAAGTCATCGCTTTTTAAATGCTTGTCGCGCATGTCGTTATCCGTATTTACGCTGCTTACATCAATGGTAAAATCAACAACGGCATCGGTAAAATCAGGCTTAGCAGTGGTCATGGAGCCATTAAATTTTCTGAAGTTTCCTTCCACTTCAGAAATAACCAGGTGTGTTACGGTAAATTTGGCTGAAGAGTGTACTGGGTCAACCGTCCATTTACTTTGTGCAAACAGGGCCAATTGGCTTAAAACAAGCGCAGCGGCAATTAAGGTTTTTTTCATTTTGCGTAGGATAAGTTTAAATGATGTTTTTATCCTGCAAACATAAGATTACCTAAACCTACTTTTGTAGGGATAAAGTAAAAACATGTTGTAACATCTATTTTTATTATAGGGGATTCAGAATTCAAAAAAGTTTAACTTTTGTTTTGGTATTCCGGATCTGTAACGGCTGCAACTACTTTCTCCTGGCCTGCCAGCAATGCTGCTGCGTATTGCTGATGCAGCACACGGCGTGGCAATTCGTTCGGATAAAATTCGAGGTCCCACAAACCTGCCTGGTGCCAAATGGTTAAATGGTCCCAGTCCGGACGGTCAATAATAGGATAAATACAAATGCCCCAAAGCGGAATATTATTTTTCAGGAGAATTGCAGTCTCGTCTGCAATGTATTTTATCCATTTTGGGCGGTCTTCTTTCGGATGGCTGGTTTCTGATAAAACGACCGGACGCTTATAACGCTGGTATGCTTCGGTAAGTAAGCTATTAAATGGCCTGAAACGGCTGTCGCGCGGCTCATCAATCCACTTTAAATATTGGTGTGTGGTGCTTACCCACTGGTTGTTGTAGTAGTAGTTAAAGCCCAAAATGTCCAGATAATTAGGCGAACCGCCAAGCTCGGGGCAAATGCGGCCCGAAAGAATATCCAAAGACTGGTACTGGTTTTCGTGTGCGTTTTTTGCTTGTAGTATTTCTTCTTCAGTAGCATTCATCGGCGGCATAATCTGTACTAATGGTTCAGTGGTCATGATCCTGATAGAAGGGTCAATTTCCCGCATGGCCACAATACCATCAATATAAGCCCGCATCAGCGCGTATTTCACGTCCCAGCCGGAGTTGATGCAATAAGGTGAAGTGGCGCGGGAATCGCCGCCCAACCAGGAAATAAAACTAACTTCATTAATTGGTGTAACGATCAGCGTATCTACCGGACTGACAGAACGATAAAACTTAACAAAAGCACGGCACAAAGCGGCAAAACGGGGTGTAAAATGCGGATGCAAAGGTGTAAGGTCTGTTGGAAAACCAAAATGGCAAATATCCCAAACCTGCTGTATGCCGTTGGCTTTGCCTCTTTCTATCATGTTTGCAACCGTAGTCCAGTCGTATTCATAAGGTTTTGTTTCTACATGGCTCCATTGAATGCCTTCGCGGACAGTTTTGATATTGAATTGTGCCAGGTCCTGGTAATCCTGGTCGATTAACGCCAGATGCTCAGTTTCTTTAAGCAGGTCAACACGGTTTCCGTAAAAATTAAGCTGGTCTGTACATTCATAGCCCGCCATCCAAAAGGAGCGGAAAGGATTGTTGTTCATCTATATAATTTGTATCGTAAAAGAAGCATGTTCAACAGCAATGAATGCTTTTTGTTAAAGGATTTTCTTCAATTTTCTTTTTATTTAAGCCGCCGCGCTTATTCAATACTAATTTCTCCGCGCAAGTAAGTAACGGCTTTGCCGGAAATCAGCACCCGCCCGCCTTTATTTTCGCACCAAAGTTCGCCTTTGCGGGAAGATAACTGGTAAGCGCGCATGCTGTTTTTACCCAGCTTTTCTGCCCAATACGGGATCAAAGTACAATGTGCAGAACCGGTAACCGGATCTTCGGGAATGCTGCACGACGGCACAAAAAACCGGGAAACAAAGTCAACATCTTTACCGGGAGCGGTAACAATGATGCCGATCACATCAATTTTGTTCAGCAAAGCAAAATCAGGTTTCAGGTTATTTACGTCTTCTTCCTTTTCATAAACTACAAAATAATCGCGTGATTTTTGTATGCTAATGGGTAAAACGTTTCCTCCTAAAGCTTCTAACAAAATAGCAGGCGTTTCACAAGGCTGCGGCGGGCGTGCAGGAAAATCCAAAGTATAAAGGCCATCTTTTCGGGAAACCACCAACGTCCCGGCAACCTTAGTTTTGAAGTTGATACTTTCCTCCGCAAAACCCAATTCGGTAAAAAGGATATGTGCCGATGCCAAAGTTGCATGTCCGCACAGATCAATTTCCAGTTCTGGTGTAAACCATCTCAGCATAAAACCTTGTCCATCGGGAACAAAAAAAGCCGTTTCGGCGAGATTGTTTTCCACGGCAATCTGTTGCATCATTTTGTCGGGCAGCCATTCTTGCAACGGACAAACAGCAGCAGGGTTTCCGCCGAAAAGCTGATCGGTAAAAGCATCGGCCTGGTAAATTTTTATAGTTTGCATAGCGCGTTTAATTATTTTGCAAGATAGCTTTTCAAAACAAATCCAACTGCGTGCTTCTTTTATCGCCCATATTTTGTGTCCTAACCTGGTTAACCAATAAATGCGCTTTGCGGGTAGGTTCGGGAATGCGGTAACCGGCAACGCATCGTTTGATAATTTCCAGACTTTGTTGTAGGTCAATTCGATGGCCGGGAGAAATAAAAACCGGGTTAACTTTGTTTTTGGTTCGAAGCGCTGCGCCGATCACTTCTTCGCCATCAAAAATCAAACTTTCTGAACCTGCTGCTTCCGCTAAAGCTTTAAATTTTCCGGTCAACAAACTTTTGGCGCAGCCTATTGCAGGCGTATCGGTAACCAAACCAAAATGCGTGGCAATGCCCATTCTTCGCGGATGCGCAATGCCTTGTCCGTCTAAAACCATTAAATCGGGTTTTGTTTTTAATTGGTTCCAGGCTTTTAAAAGCGACGGCACTTCGCGAAAGGAAAGCAAACCGGGAATATATGGAAAGGAAGTTTTGCTGATGACGGTTGCTTTGGCTACTTCCTGTAAGTCAGGAAAACTTAAAACGATAATGCCGGCATAAACGGTTTCTTCGTATTTGTTGAAGGAAATATCAGCGCCGGCAATGGTTTGAATTTTCTTTTCTAAAGGTTCAATCCTGATTTGCTTCCGAAGCTCATTCTGCAATTCAATGGCTTGGGCAGGCGAGAGGCTTTCGTATTCTTCTGCAGAAATTATGGGCATAAAAGAAGTATTTCAACTTAAACCGACATCAGCCAAAAGCGTTTGTTGCCATCCTGAACTTGTCTTGTCATCCTGAACTTGTTTGTCATCCTGAACTTGTCTTGTCATCCTGAACTTGTTTTGTCGTCCTGAACTTGTTTGTCATCCTGAACTTGTTTTGTCGTCCTGAACTTGTTTGTCATCCTGAACTTGTTTCAGGATCCCTCTTGCATATTCGCAACCTTTTTGGTGGGATGCCGAATCAAGTTCGGCATGACAGATTTTGTCGTCCTGAACTTGTTTTGCCGTCCTGAACTTGTTTTGTCATCCTGAACTTGTTTCAGGATCCCTCTTGCATATTCGCAACCTTTTTGGTGGGATGCCGAATCAAGTTCGGCATGACAGATTTTGTCGTCCTGAACTTGTTTTGCCGTCCTGAACTTGTTTCAGGATCCCTCTTGCAACGCAAACAAACCTTTCACGAGGGATGCCGAATCAAGTTCGGCATGACAAAAGAAGCGTTATCCTAAATAAGATTTTAATATTTTACTTCTCGAAGTATGCCGCAGCCTTTGCAAGGCTTTGTCTTTGATCTGGCGGACTCGTTCGCGGGTGAGGCTGAATTTCTCCCCGATTTCTTCCAGGGAAAAAGGACTGCTGCCGCTTAATCCGAAAAACAGCATGATGATTTCGCGTTCGCGTTCGGTTAAAGAAGATAAAGAACGCCGGATTTCTTCTGCCAGCGATTCATCGATCAATATGGAATCGGTGTTTGGTTCTTTATTGTCCAGCACGTCCAGCAGCGTGTTTTCCTCCCCTTGTACAAAAGGCGCGTCCATCGAAACGTGGCGGCCAGAATTGCTCAACGTATCAGATATTTTATCAACGGTGGTTTCTAAAGTATCTGCCAGTTCTTCGGGCGAAGGTTCACGCTCAAATTCCTGCTCCAGTTTAGAAAAAGCTTTGCTGATCTTGCTTAAAGACCCCACCTGGTTCAGCGGCAAACGCACAATGCGCGACTGTTCTGCAATGGCTTGCAAAATAGACTGACGGATCCACCAAACGGCATAAGAAATAAATTTAAAGCCTTTGGTTTCATCAAAGCGCTTGGCTGCTTTTATTAAACCCAGGTTTCCTTCGTTAATCAAATCGCCAAGCGTAAGCCCCTGGTTTTGATACTGTTTAGCTACGGAAACAACAAACCGGAGATTGGTTTTGGTCAGCCGTTCCAAAGCTGCCTGGTCGCCTTCCCTTATTTTCTGCGCTAAAATAACTTCTTCTTCGGCTGTAATTAAATCAACCTTGCCAATTTCATGCAGATATTTGTCTAATGACTGCGACTCGCGATTGGTTATGGATTGTGTTATTTTGAGTTGTCTCATTTATAAATCCTGCCTTTTATATCTGACTATTTTACTTGCAAAAGTAAAAAATATCTGCAAAATTCACGTTACTTAAAACACGATTACTGCTTATTGGTTTACAAAACTCTTTTTTTAATACCGAATTGAAGGAATGGCAGATAAATCCTGCTTTTATTACCCTAAATTTCAATAAGTTTAAAAGTTTCGTTTAGCCGGATGCCTTTTTCTGTTCGTTTAACCGTACAGCATTCAACTTTAGGGTCATGTTCCAGGAAAAGGATATAATTTCCATCGGCCGCTTCTTCCAGGAAAGCCTTTTTTTCGATCAGGGTTTGCAGCGGGGATACATCATACGCCGGAATATACGGCAGCGGGATATGTCCGATTGTTGGCAGCAGGTCGGCTACGTAAACCAGTGTTCTGTTTTTATAATTGATTTGCGGCAGCATCATCGCCTCCGTATGGCCGGAAGCAAAGCGCACCGAAATATTACCGGTAAAAGAAGCATCGGCAGGATCAATAAAGCGCAGCTGCCCGCTTTCCCGGATCGGTAAAATATTCTCTTTCAGGAAAGAAGCTTTTTCGCGCTCGTTTGGGTTGACGGCCCAGTCCCAGTGTTTTTTGTTGCTCCAATACATGGCGTTTTTAAAAGTTGGAACGAACTTTTCATTTTTCAAAACCACGCTTCCGCCTACATGGTCCAGGTGAAGATGTGTAAGGAAAACATCGGTGATATCATCGGGATGAAAACCCAAACTGTTTAAAGATTTTTCTAAAGAATCATTGCCATGCAGATGATAATGACTGAGAAATTTTTCGCTTTGCTTGTGGCCGATGCCGGTATCGATCAAAAGCAGTTTTCCATCATCTTCCAGCAGCAAACAACGCATGGCAAAAGTACAACAGTTGTTTTCATCCGCCGGATTGGTTTTGCTCCAGATGGTTTTGGGCACTACGCCAAACATAGCACCGCCGTCTAGTTTGAACAAGCCGGTGTTGATGGTATGGGGTTTCATCTTGAAAGTAGCAGGTATTTAGTAACAAGTAGCGAGAATTATCCCTTCAATATGAATTTTAACTTAAGCGCATCCCTAAAACCCGTATTATTTGTTTGGCCTCACCTTTAATTCCTCTCCATTGGAGAGGAAAAGGAGCGTTTTTAGAGATGCCCTTAAATACTTTAAATGATGGAAAGTTTTTGCTTGTAATTGTTTTGCAACTGATGCAAGGCTTCATTCAAAGCAGATTCTTTTATCAAACCTTTGATAGATAGATCTTCATCTAAAGCATTCCAACGGATACCAATACCGTCAGCAATCAGTTCCCATTGATTCAGTTGTAATTGTGTGGCTTTTTTTAATCTTGGATAAGTGCTCAAAGCAACTTTTAAGATCATGCCGTTATTTAACAGAACAACCAAACTATCCAATTTTTTATCTGATAATAAAACCTGCTGAGCGCGTAAACCTTGTTCGAGGATCAAACGGTCAAAAGGATCTGTTGCCCTTTTGTTTGCAATTTTACTGTCGTTTTTATTTTTAGCTAAAGTGCTCATGCCATTTTTTTAATAAAAATTCAAAGTGTTCACGAATATAATTTTTAATATCCCGCCTTTCTTTTAGTTTGAACCCATAAGCATATTCCTCGACCATTTCAGGTTCCAACCAATATTTCGCATTCCCTGTTCCTTTGTTAATATGTATGTGAGCAGGTTCTTGGTTCTCATTACTATAAAAACTAAACTTATAACCATTTATTTCTAAAACCTTTGGCATCTAACAAATGAAACAATTTGTATCAACAAAGTATTTAATCCCATTCATTCCTCAATTTATTTTGATAGTAGAGGCCGTCGCCAAATTTTCCTTTCATTTTACCAAAAAAATCAGCCAGTTTTAGTTTTTTTGAAGGTGATTTTATTTTTTTGAGAGCAGTTTTTATTTCTTCCTGATCTGCGTTTTTTTTCAATTATAACAACCATAGGAACAATTTTTATGGATTAAAGATAGGTTTTTGTAAATTAAAAACACCTTTTACCCCTTTGGTAACAATTTTAAGTTTACATTCTTTTAAAAACACAAAAACCTGCTTTGCCACAGGTTTTTGCATGATAAAAAAGCATTACCAGAACCAGCAAATCAAAACCGGAAACTGATCTACAAGTGGATCACTTCGCCGTAAGCATCTGCAGCGGCTTCCATCACGGCTTCGCTCATGGTTGGGTGCGGGTGGACTGAATGAATGATCTCATGTCCGGTCGCTTCCAGTTTACGGGCGGTAACCACTTCTGCAATCATCTCGGTTACGTTCATCCCGATCATGTGCGCACCCAAGAACTCACCGTATTTGGCATCAAAGATCACTTTTACAAAGCCGTCTTTTGCTCCTGCTGCGCTTGCTTTGCCTGAAGCAGAAAAAGGAAATTTACCAACTTTGATTTCAAAACCGGCTTCTCGCGCCGCTTTTTCTGTATAACCTACCGAAGCGATTTCGGGAGAACAATACGTACAGCCCGGGATGTTGTTGTAATTTAAAGGTTCAGGGTTTTTACCGGCGATCTTCTCCACGCAAATAATCCCTTCGGCAGAAGCAACGTGCGCCAAGGCCTGGCCTTTTACAATATCGCCGATGGCAAAAATGCCTTCTACATTGGTTTTGTAAAAGTTGTCAACCAAAACTTTGCCTTTATCTGTTTTTACACCGGTTTCTTCCAGTCCGAGGTTTTCCAAGTTGGTGGTTACGCCAACCGCAGAAAGTACCACATCCGCTTCGATCACTTCATTGCCTTTGGCCGTTTTAATATTGACCTTGCATTTTTCGCCTGAAGTATCCACCGATTCTACAGTAGAACCCGTCATGATATTGATGCCTAATTTTTTAAACGAACGCGCCAATTGTTTGGAAACATCTTCGTCCTCCACCGGAACAATATTATCCAGATATTCCACAACGGTAACTTTAGTGCCGATGGAGTTGTAAAAATAAGCGAATTCCACACCGATGGCGCCCGAACCAACTACCACCATGCTTGCCGGTTGTTTTGGCAGGTTCATGGCCTGGCGGTAACCAATCACTTTAACGCCATCTTGTTTGAGGTTAGACAATTCCCGGGAGCGGCTGCCGGTGGCCAGGATGATATTTTTAGCCGTATAATTTTTGGTTGAACCGTCTGCTGCTTTTACTTCGATGGTGCCTTTGCCTTTTAATTTCCCGGTTCCCATGATCACTTCGATCTTGTTCTTTTTCATCAGGAACTGTACGCCTTTGCTCATGCCATCGGCCACACCGCGGCTTCTTTTGATAATGCTGCCGAAATCAACTTCGCTGCCGTTCACTTTTAAGCCGTATTCTTCTGCATGATTGATGTATTCAAAAACCTGGGCACTTTTTAACAAAGCTTTGGTTGGGATACAGCCCCAGTTGAGGCAAATACCACCGAGGGATTCTTTTTCAATGACCGCAGTTTTTAAACCTAATTGTGATGCGCGAATAGCAGCTACGTAACCACCGGGACCAGTACCAATAACAATAAGATCGTAATCCATATATGTATTTTGTTTAAAACCTTTTTAATTGGCTTCAAAGCTAAATAAAATAGCCGTTTGTTTATAAGGAAAAGTGTTTGGAAGGCGTCAGTTTTGAGCAATCAGTAATCAGCTTTCAGCAATTGGCAATCACCCATAAGCTTGCTGTTTTTTAGGGGATAAAAGAAGTATGTGAAAATATATTGCACCTTTTTATACCGGTTCTGATAGGTTTTAGTAAAAATCAGATAAAGCAATGAAAAAGTATAAAAAAATTAGTATTAATTATAACTGTGTAAAAAACAGCATAAGTGTTAAGAAATAAATTATGAAAGTTAACATTGACTTAATCTTGCATTTCTTTGAAGCTTTATCTTTGCAAGATAAAACAAGAGACTATTTATCAAATTTATTTACTAAAAATTTATTTATGAGGAAGAATTTACTTCTATTATTTTTTTTACTTTTTGCTACAGGCATTGCCTTTGCACAGGTAACAACTACAAGTAGTATTTCGGGTACAGTAACCGATGAAAAAGGATTGGTCCTGCCAGGTGTAACTATCATAGCGTTACATACCCCAACCGGAACCAATTATACCACAGTGTCCCGTCCGGATGGCAGGTATAATCTTCCAAACTTACGTATCGGCGGCCCTTATACCATTACTTACAAATTTATTGGCTTTACTGATATTGTACAAAATGATATCACCCTATCATTAGGGCAGGATTTTAAGATTGATACAAAGCTTTTACCCACCAGCACGCAGTTAAACGAGGTTACTGTTACCAGTAACCAAAACAAGGTGATCAATAACTCCAGGACAGGTTCTCAAGAAATTATAACCCGCTCACAAATTGACCGCTTGCCAACCATAAGTCGGTCCATTTATGATTATACTAAACTTACACCTACTGCAAGTGGTGGTGGTGGTGGTCCTGCTACTTCTTTCGGTGGCCGTAATGGCAATGGTAATAACTTAACCGTTGATGGTGCTTTGTTTAATAACTCTTTCGGTTTGTCAAACACTTTGGGTGGTCAGGCAAACTCTCAGCCTATATCTTTGGATGCCATCGAGCAAATACAGGTTTCTGTATCCCCGTTTGATGTTACACAGGGTAGGTTTGCCGGTACAGGTATCAATACGGTAACCAAATCCGGCACAAACGAATTTAGAGGTAGCGTTTATTTGTACAAACGCACTGCAGGTTTGGTTGGTTTAAACACGCTTACCACTACTGTTGCAAGACCAACTGTGGATTATAACCAACGCGGAGTAAGTGTTGGCGGGCCTATTATTAAAAATAAATTGTTCTTCTTCTTATCAGGAGAGCAGGAACGTATTAGTGATCCTGCTACTTCTTTTACAGCGTTACAACCAGGTCAAACGGCTGTTAGCGGTGGTTCTATTTCACTGGTAACAGCAGCAGACCTTAACACATTAAAAGATTTTTTACAAACCAAATATGGTTATAGCGCAGGTGCTTACGAAAATTACCAACTGCGCACGCAGTCTGACAAAATCGCTGCAAAATTAGACTGGAACATAAACACAAAGAATACATTATCTATCAAGTATTTTTATTTAAAATCTTTTCGTGATGTGACACCAAGTGCTTCTGGTTCGCAAAACGGCCGTAGGCCAAGCTTCAACACTTTGCCGTTCTTTTCTTCCTATTATACCATAAACAATAACTTTAATATCGTTATTGGCGAGTTAAACTCCCGCATCAGTGATAAATTTGCAAACAAGTTAACTTTAGGTTACCAGGCACTTCGCGATTTTAGGACTTCACCTGGCGGCGGTAATTTCCCTGGTGTGGATATTTTAAATTCAACAGGCACCAACACCTTAACATCTTTCGGTTATGAGCCGTTTACTGCAAACAACGTGTTAAATACCAACACCTATCAGTTTGCTGATAACTTCTCGATTTTTGCCGGGAAACATGAGATCAACATCGGAACACAAAACGAGATCAATAACTTTAAAAACGGGTTCGCACCAAATTACAACGGTACTTATCGTTTTCCAAGTTTAGCAGCTTTTTATGCATCTGCCAACACTGGTGCAACTACTGCTACCCGTTACGATTTCCGTTATTCTGCGCTGTCAGACGGTTCTTTCCCTTTTGCTTACATCAAAACTTACACCTTGGGTTTTTATGCACAGGATAAGTGGCAGTTAAGAGACAACTTTAAGTTAACATACGGCATCCGAGCAGATATACCAGTTTACAACACCCAATCACAGTTAAACAGTAATGCGCTTGCTTTAACAAACTTCCGTGATGGCTACCAGATCAACACGGCACAGTTTCCAAAAACGTCTGTTCAATTTTCCCCCAGGGTAGGTTTTAACTGGGATGTTGCAAACAACGGCAATACCCAGATAAGAGGTGGTGCAGGTGTATTTACCGGGCCGGTGCCTTACGTTTATATCTCTAACCAGGCAAGCAATAACGGCGTTCAGTTCGGGTCTTACAGTATCGTACCAAATTCTGGCGGTGTATTGCCTACAGACCCTCGGTTGGCTTTTAATCCAAACGTAAACGCCAACCGCCCAACAGCAGGTGCTGCCAACACTTCGTACAACCTGGTAGTTGTTGATCATAACTTTAAATTTCCGTCTAACTTCCGTGTAAACATCGGTGTAGATCAAAAATTGCCTTTCGGGATTATTGGTACTTTAGAAGGTATGTACACCAAGGATATCAATGCTGCTTATCAGGTTAACGTGGCCTTACCTTACTCAGGCACAGCGTTAAATGGTTCTGATAACCGTATCCGCTATAGCAACACTACGGTCTATCCGTCAATACCTGCGGCTCAAGGCGGCAACACGGCAGCAAATCCTAATGTTACGGATGCTATTGTTTTAAAGAATAGCAACAAGGGTTATACTTATAACGTTACTGCGCAGTTACAGCGGTCTTTCAAAGAATTATACTTCACTGCTGCTTATACCCATGCAGATTCCCGTACGATTAATGATGGTGGTTCTATTGCGCAATCGACGTGGAGAGATCGTTCTGTTTCCGGTGATCCAAATGCTGATGTTACTTCTTACTCTAACTTTTATCAGCCTAACCGGATTGTTGCTTCCGTTTCATACCGCAAACAATATTTAAATCATTTGACCACCTCTTTCGGTATAACTTATGAAAGTGCCAATAATGGTGTAACTTCTTATGTTTACAATGGCGATGTAAATGGCGACGGCCAAACCAGCAATGATTTGATCTATGTGCCTAAAAATGCTTCTGATATTATTTTGGTAAAAGATAATGCGATAACTACAAGTGCAACTTATGATCCTCGTACTCCTGCACAAATTTACAATCAGTTAAGTGCATACGTTGATCAAGATCCTTACCTCAGCAAAATAAGGGGGCAGTATGCAAAACGTAATGGTTTGGTTCTTCCATATTACAACCTGTTTAACTTTAATTTCACACAGGATATTTATCAAACATCAGGCAAAATCAAAAACACCTTACAGTTTGAATTTAATATGATAAACGTTGGCAACTTTTTAAACAACAATTGGGGAAGCTTTAAATATGTTAATCGTACAGGTATATTATCCTACAAAGGTATAGATGCTGCTACGGGTAAACCAACTTACTCTTTTCCTTACTTAGATAATACCAACCAAATACCGCTTACCAGTACTTTTGGCAATGACATTTCACAAACATCACGCTGGCAGGCTCAGTTTGGTATCCGTTATATTTTTAACTAAGCCGAAGCTTTACCAACAAATAAAAAACCTCCGGTAAACTACCTGAGGTTTTTTTATTTGAAGAAATGTTTCTTTTATATTTAAAAAAAGTCTATTACCTCGTACCTTGGAATTTTAAATATTCCTAATATTTTGTATAAATTAAATTTATGTTAACATTTTAGTTTTTTATATAAAGTTGTTTTTTTATTATTTACATTTAAATAAAAAAGACCATTTATGAAAACTAATCATTTACACTCGAAATTATTAATGTTTATTATTGCTATTGTCATAGCATTTAATTCTTGTAAAAAAGAAATTAGCATTAAAGAAAACCAAAACTTAAATATTGAAAAAGTACAACTTATACCACCTAATATTAAAGGGGAAAAGGTAAATTTTAAAATGAAAGATGGATCAACAGTAAGTGTAATTAAAGTTGATGATCAATACATTTTGGGCGGAGATATGATATTATCAGATTATCAATTGAATTATTTAAAGGCTCAAGGTGATACTAGTAAAATCAAAACACAAAGTACTTTTACAAGTAATGCAGGAAACTTTATTCTAATTTGGCCTAATGGCATTGTTTATTACAAAATCAGTGATACAGGTAACCAGGCAGCTATTCAAGCTGCTATAAATAACTGGACGTCTAATACTCCCATTAAGTTTGTTGTAAGAACTAATCAGAGTTATTATATCGACTTTGTTTGTTGTCCCCCAGCACGAGCTGCCGGAGTTTCGAAACTAGGAAGAGTCGGAGGGAGACAGGAAATAAGGTTAGAACAAAATGCTTCTACAGGTACAGCCATTCATGAAATTGGTCATGCTATCGGTTTATATCATGAACAAATGCGAGGTGACAGGGATGCTTTTATTAACGTTAATTATAGTAATATTAATAGTGATTTCACTTCCCAGTATGATAGATTGCCTTTTTCTCAAGCGAATCATTTAGGAGCATATGACTTTAATTCTATTATGGGATATGATTCATATTATCAATCAGTTTCTATTAATAATAATCCGACTCCACAAATGACAAGATTGGACGGAACTACGTTTTCTGCCCAGCGAATAGGATTATCAACAGGCGATATAGATGGAGTAAACTACCTTTATTTAAATAACTTATACGCAAGAATGAGGCGTGCGGCTACCTATGAAGTAAATACGAATGATAGAACTTATCGTGAAGAAGAAGTTTATGTTGATTTTTTTCAAGATGAAGCGTGCCAAATACCGCAAGCTTTGAATAAGAACATCCTGTTGTACTTTTCGGAAAGCAAGCGAGAATATACAGATAATAGCCAATTACCAACAGTCACTAATTCTGGTTTCGAAGTTGATTTAAGTCCTGGATCTGATTCATATTTAATAATAGGTAATTATATATCAGAAGATTTGACTTTTACATATGATGGACAAACTATACAAGGCTCTTATTATCATAATTTTGGATTGACTGGTCGTGGTATAGGATTCTTCGTAAAGTACTATTAATAATGGCTGATCAAAGCATTATTGATTTTTATTAAAAAAGCAAAATATAAAAACTTTATTTTAGTGTTTATATTGTATTAATCTAAATTATACACTAATTAGTAGGAACAGTTTAGATTTCGTTACATCTTTAACTACTTCCAAAACTTAATTACCTATTAAAACCTCCGGCCAATCACCGGAGGTTTTTTTATTTAAACACATGCTGTTTTTATCCGTACAATTTAGGTACAATAAGTTAGTTTTACAGTCATGCGTTTTTCGAAATCCATATGCTACATACTTCTTTTACCCCTACTTTTTTCGTCCTGCAAATCCCGGAAACACCAACTCAAAGGTAACCCCGGCGAAATCGTACAACCTGCAGCTTCCATCAGCCAAAAATATTCTGAAATGATGGGCGTGGAAGAAAGCCAGATCAGCAATGGGAGATTATATACTTTTATCGATCAGTGGATGGGCACGCCATATCGTTTTGGCGGCTTGGATAAAGATGGTATAGATTGCTCGGGTTTTGCTTTGTTGCTGGAACAACAGGTTTACGGTATTAATTTGCCAAGGATGACAGGTCAGCAGGTAACTGTAATTAAGCGGAAATACGAAGAGCAGTTGCAGGAAGGCGATTTGGTTTTCTTTGATTTCGACGGAAAGAAATATAGTCACGTGGGGATTTATCTGCAAAACGATTACATCGTGCATGCCAGCAACAAAAAAGGTATCCTGCTGGTAAAACTCCATGACCCAGGTATGTACAAATATTTTTCGCGCTGCGGATCGGTTACTTCGGAACAAGCTTTTACCCGATAATAGAAGCATTTAGGGGAAATGAATTTTGATGAATAGTAAAAAACGCGGTCTTGTTTTGATGCTTTTTTTATCCCGTAGAAATGAATGGCTGTTGTTTATTTTTAACATTCCGCAAACACCATTTTATACCGATAAAAGAAGCATTTTTGCAAATCCTGAAACTGAAAGATTTGTTGTGAACAAACCGAAAGAAGATTATTCGTTCTGGACGAAGTACAAACGTTTTGCCAGCACTGAAATACTGCTTTACGTGATCATGGTGATCGGGATCATCCTGGGGATTTGGATCTTTAGCTAAACCGGATTCCGCTGCTTGCTATTATTTTATTTATCATGTAGCTTTACTTTCGTTTTGATGGTTTTTCCCGACCTTAGCACTTTATTTACCGCATGAAATTAAACTTAAAACGCCCGCTTGCTTTTTTCGACCTGGAAACAACCGGTGTACACATTGGCAACGACCGGATTGTAGAAATGTCTATCATCAAAATAAATCCTGATGGGAGTGAAGATGTGAAAACCTGGCGTGCCAATCCAGGGATGCCTATTCCATTGGAATCTTCCTTAGTGCATGGAATTTATGATGAAGATGTAAAAGATGAACCGGCTTTTAAAGCGGTTGCCGCACAAATTGCTGCGTTTTTAGAGAACAGCGATCTGGCCGGGTACAACTCCAACAAGTTTGACATCCCGATGCTGATGGAAGAGTTTTTACGGGCCGAAGTGGATTTTGATCTGGAGAACCGGCATTTTGTGGATGTTCAGAACATTTTCCACCAGATGGAACAGCGTACTTTACGAGCCGCTTACCAGTTTTACTGCGGAAAAGACATCGTAAACGCACACGCTGCCGAAGCGGACACCCGCGCAACCATGGAAGTTTTGCTGGCACAATTGGATAAATACGAAGGCGCAGAGTGGGAAAATAAAAAGGGCGTAAAAACAGTACCGGTAATAAATGATGTGGAAGCTTTGCACCAGTTTACCAACCTTTCGCGCCCGGTTGATTTTGCCGGAAGAATGGTTTTTAGCGACAGCGGCGAAGAATTATTTAACTTCGGCAAGCATAAAGGCAAAAGGGTAGAAGATGTGTTTAACCTGGAACCCAGTTACTATGCCTGGATGATGCAGGGCGATTTCCCTTTGTACACCAAACGCCGCTTAGAAAGCATTTACAAACGCTGGACGGCCAAAAAAAACCTGGCCAAACCAAAACCGGAAAACCAAAACAGACCGGAAAACCAAAAGCAGGGCCAGCCGAAACCAGATCAGCCGAAACAAGAGAATCAAAACGAAGCGAAGCCTGTTGCAAAACCTGCTCAGCATGGGCCGCAGCAACAACAAAAGCCACAACCACAAAGGCCTCCTCAAAAACCAAATTACCCGCAGCAACCGCGCCGGGAAAGCAAACCTGCCGAACCGATCAACGACGACATGCTGAACCAGTTAAAGATGAAGTTTGGAAAGTAAGGATTTATAAGTTAGTTTTTGAAAAAGCATTGCCTAAACCAGCAATGCTTTTTTTATGCCGGTAAAAGAAGCATCATTGTTTGTCGGCTTTTATTTTTTGCAGAAAAGCAATTACATCTTTGGTAAACTTTTCTGGTTGTTCATAAAGAATATTGTGTTCTGTATTTTGGTAAATAATGTGCGTTATCCAAGTTGGATACTGATCTTTCAAAGCCTCATTTTGTTTTTCAAATGGAAATGGATCATGATCGCTGACCGGATCAAGAATCAAAACCGGAACATTTAAATTACGAAAGATAATTTTAGGTTCCATCATTACCATTGATTCTGCAAAGAGCGGGGCTTTAGTTGGACGAAAGATCAGGTCTAAAAAATCGTGACTGTTGTTCATGTGGAACAAACTATTTAAACCGGTATAAATTCCATAATTACCATCTTTATTCTTTTTGATCAGTGCTAAAATTTGAAATTGATTTCCTTTTTCTGTGCTGTCATACAAGTTTCGATAAGCTTCAAGTTCAGTATTATAAGTACTGTCCCATGGATTGTGGGTTTTCACGTCCAGATTTTTAAACTGATCTTTTAACGCTGATTCATCCATCTGGTGATAATGTGTGTTTGACGAAACCGAACCTCCATCTTCCAATATTAAACCTAAAACACTTGCCGGATAAGCATCATAAAAAGCAGTACTAATATATCCTCCTCTGGAAAAACCACCTATAACAGCTTTTTTAATTTTCAAGTTGTCCATTAAAAATTTGATGTCGTCTGCAACATGATATAAGGAAACTTCATGGTCAGGAATATCAGTTAGGCCATGGCCATAATAATCAATTGCAATAACATAATATCCCGCTTTTACTAAATTTTCAGCAACAGTAAATAACTCATAACCATTTAATAAACTTCCGTGCGACCATATTAAGGGAACATTTGTTGAATTTCCCCAGGTTAGGTAGTGCATCTTCACATTTTTTGTTTGTATAAATGCCCCATGTTCCTTTTCAAATTTTGAATAATCTTTTTTAGCCTCCAGATATAATTTTTCTAACTTGTAACGATCAATTTTTACTGCTGTATTTTGTGCTTGGATTGAAGATGCAAAAAGGATTAAGGTTAAAATAACAATGTTTGTTCTCATCTAACTGTTTTAAAATTGGGGGAATTAATACATCACAAATTATTATCTACAGATATGAGACAAAGAAATCAAATACTTTTTTTATGCCGGTAAAAGAAGCATTCAACCATTCTTCAAAAACGAAATATTCCTCGTCAAACCAGCAAACTTGGTTCGTTTCACCGCAGAGTTTTTAAACACCTTTTTAAAGGTATCTTCCGTAATTTCTTCCCAATCGCGTTTGGTCATTTCCAAAAGTTCGGATGGCGGTTGAAAAGCAGGTTCCTGGTGCAGGATAGAAAAGCGGTTCCAGGGACAAACATCCTGGCAAATATCACAGCCAAACATCCAATTGTCGGTTTTGCCTTTAAACTCCTGCGGGATTTCGTTTTTCAGTTCAATAGTGAGATAGGAAATGCAGCGGCTGCCATCAACCACAGCAGGCGCAACAATGGCTTGGGTAGGGCAGGCATCCAGGCAACGCGTACAAGTGCCGCAATGGTCTTGTGTCGGTTCGATGTCGTACTCTAGTTCCAGGTCAACAATTAATTCTGCCAAAAAAAAGAAAGAGCCTTTTTGCTTACTGATGAGGTTTCCGTTCTTGCCAATCCAGCCCATTCCTGCTTTTTTGGCCCAGGCCCGGTCAAGCACCGGGGCAGAATCCACAAAAGCACGTCCGCCAACTTCGCCAATTTGTTCACGGATAAAATCGAGCAGTAAAAACAGCTTTTTTTTGATCACTTCATGGTAATCGGCACCAAAAGCATAATTGGAAATTTTGGGCGCTTCGGGATCATGCTGTTTTTGTGGGTTAAAATAATTCAGGCCTAAAGAAATAACAGACTTGGCATTGTCCACCAATAAACGCGGGTCAAGCCGTTTATCAAAATGGTTTTCCATGTAAGTCATTTCCCCATGGAAACCTTTTTTCAGCCAGCTTTCCAGTCGCGGCGCTTCTTCTTCCAAAAATCCGGCTTTCGCAATCCCGCAAAACAAAAAACCAAGTCTTTCAGCTTCAGCTTTAATCAATTGAGTATTTGCAGATGGGTTTGGCAACATGAATGCAAAGATAGGCAACTAAATATACAGGCATAATACAAACACCCTTGAATTGCAACAACGGATTTTTTAGGGCTAAAAGAAGCATTGTAATCAATCCTGAACTTATCTAAGGGCCGGATATTAAAACTTATAAACATCCTTTACATTGAGGATATTTAAATGTAGTTTTATGCCATGCCAATAAATTTTATCCTTTTGGGAGACAAGTGGTAGTGTAACAGCCGGGCTTCAAATTTTGCTATCAGTTCAAAACCCTATCAGATTGCATTTTTATGAAAACAGTAAAACAACCGATTTCAAATGCTTCTTTTATCGCCTTGATGTTTCGTTTAACTGTAATCAAACCACAAAAAAGGGAAGCAGTTAAAAGGGCAGCCTTAATTTTCTTTGTTTTACTTTGTACTTTAACCCGGTACTTAGTGCTTTCGGCAGATAAAAATTTAGAAAAGCAAAGCAGGCAGGCTACTGTTTCAGCAGAAAACCTAAACTTACCTGTTTGGAAAACCGACTTGATCCTGAAAAGAAAAATCAGTCAAAAGAACATCAATAAACCGTTAAAGATATATAACGAGAAGTTTAAGGAGCATAAAAAAAGCTTAAGTTTATTCAATGTAGATTAAGCCCTTCTTTCCTTGGATAGAAAGAATTATTGCCCGTAGCTTTGAATGGATAAAGTTGGTTCCGGAATAAGCAGCCTTTGAATTTGAAAGGATTATTTCGAGTTTAAAAAACACGGCTAAAAGAAGTATTAAACTATTGGATTTTATCCCGGTAGTTTCAAACCAAATTTTTATCTTTCGGGCAGATGCGTAAGCTGCTGCAAAAACTATTTAGGAAACTTGTAATCCGATTGGCCGACAAATACGATTCCCGTCCGGACCGTTACAGGGTACACCAGGCCTTAAGTGCATTGTACCAAAGCCTTGTTCAATCACCTGGCAAAAAAGGTTTGCTTATTCCATTTACGGCAGCACAGCGTTTTATCATTTTTTCCGATCAGCATAAAGGGGTCAAAGATGGTTCGGATATTTTTATGCTGGCAGAAAAAAATTACCTCGCAGCATTGGATTATTACGAACAGCAGGGTTATTGCTACATAAACCTGGGCGATAGCGAGGAGTTATGGGAAAACAGCCTGACACCGGTACTCAAAAAAAACGGGCTTACTTTTGAAGCTGAAAAACGGTTTTTGAAAAAGCAGGGTTTTATCAAAATTTTTGGTAACCATGATCTTTTCTGGGACAATGATCCGCTTGCGCCTCTCAGCTTAAAAGAAACTTATGGCGAACAGTTAAAAGTGCATGAAGGCTGTATCCTGCAAACCGGAATCAACAACCAACAACTGAACATATTTATGACACATGGCCACCAGGGCGATTTGCAAAGTGATGGCAACTGGTTTAGCAAATGGTTTATATCCAACATTTGGGCACCGTTGCAGGCTTATCTTCAAATCAATGTAAATACGCCTGCCAATAATGACCATTTAAAAACAGTACACAACAGCATCATGTCTGATTGGAGCGGTCAACAAAAAGAGGCCCTGCTGATTACCGGCCACACACACCAGCCCGTTTTTAAATCGTTAACCCATTTAGAAAGTTTGTACAGACAGTTAAGCATAGCAAAAGCAGCAAATGATACGGCTGGTATATCGCGTTTAGAGCAGCAAATTAATTTACGCAAGATCAAAGGCGATCCAGAACCTGATTTTACCAGCTACCAGCCATTTTATTTTAATAGCGGATGCTGCTGCTTCGACGACGGCGACATAACCGGTATTGAAATAGCTGAAGGACAAATCCGGCTGATCCGTTGGAAATACAATGGCTTACAAGTACCTGAAAGAACGGTACTGGAAGAAGCTTCGCTCGAAAGCCTGACAACAACAAAAGCAACCACCCGATAAAGTCTTATATATAAAATAAAGGGCTGGTTTAAATCTATATACCTAAGAACCGTCATGCTTCTTTTATGCCATTAAATTTTGTGCTTGTATTTTGTTCTATGCAAAAAACTTAGAAGTCACTCTTTTTTAAGTGGTAAAAGAAGCATTTAAAATAACAGGACAAAATTTAAACAGGTGCATGATTCTACTGATTTTTTAAAATACCACAAAGAAATTTTGGCAACACAAATACGGTATTCACGTACAATTATGATTAAAAATAGATTGACTTAGTATTTTACAAAATGCAAACAAGCCGTAATATTTTAACTGTTGTAATAGCTATCATAATAACATCGGTTATTTACTCCGGCATTTTGTTAAAAACAAACCTGGATGTTGTCAAAAGCAGCAAAAACAGTTTGCTTGCCCAACAGATAAGTGCACAGGATTTAGGTAAAGTCTTGGGGAATTTGCAGTACCATGTCAACCGGTACATTATTTTTCGCCGACAGCCGTCGTTGGACAGCATCCGGCTGTACGAAAAAGAATTCCAGGTCCAATCCTATATTTTATACCAGGTTACCCGAAATGTGCCCGCACTTCAAAAACCAGGTCAGGTTATATGTTTCACATTTCCTGAAATTATGAGGCAGATCAATAACAGGTTAAAAAACCTGCCTGCAAAAATAACGCCCCACAATGCAACAGAAGTATTTGATGACAACAGCAACCCTTTTTTAATTATCTGGACTGCTATAGACCAAGTGCATATTTATCAGATAAAAGCTATTAAAACCAGTACAAACGAAACAATTGCTGCCGGTTCCGGCTCCTGGAAGGTTTCGATCTTCGGTAGTATATTTATGTTAGCAGTTGTGCTCTCCGGTTATACATTCATTAAAAAAAGTTATAAAAGGCAAATACTTGCAGAAGCTAAAGAAAAAGCAAGCGAAGCAAGCCAAAAAGAAAAAGAGAAATTGCTACAGGCTGTTGCAGATAATTGTACCGCTATTATATTTTTAAAAGACAAGGACTTTAAGTACATATTTGCAAATAAAAGTTTTGAACAATTTGTTCAATTAAGCAGTGATGACATTATTGGCAAAACCCAGGATGCCGTGTTTGGAGAAAAATATCCGGAATATGTGGTTGGTGATGAAGGCCGGATACTACGTTCAGGGGAAATTCAGGAATTAACACAGCTTTTGTATTTAAATGATAAGAAAAGATATTATTTAGTTACCAAATTTCCTTTAATTAATGAAGCAGGGGAGATATTTGGCCTCGGCGGTATTGCTACCGATATAACCGAACAAAGTGAGCATGAAAACGAACTGCTGCAGGCCCAGGAACTTGCAGAAGCCGGAAAGCTGAGCCAGCAACGCTTTCTTGCAAATATGAGCCACGAAATCAGGACACCGATGAATGGCGTGATTGGTATGACTAATCTGTTGGATTCAACCGATCTGAATGCAGAGCAGGAAGATTATGTAAACGTGATCCGGCAATCGTCAAACATCCTGATGCTGCTGATCAATGATATTTTAGATGTTTCTAAAATGCAGGCAGGTATGTTGAAACTGGAAAAAATCCCATTTGAAGTAAGGGAAGCATTAAAGCAGATTTCCCAGAGCTATAAACCATTGGCAGATGAAATGGGCATTTTTTTAAAGTGTGATGTAGATGCAGCAGTCCCAGAATTTTTACTGGGCGACCCCTTACGCTTAAACCAGATCATTTCTAACCTCGTTAACAATGCCATTAAGTTTACCTCAAGCGGCGGGGTGAGCATCAAAGTAACGGCTTTAAAAAAAGAAACGGCTTTATTTGACCTTAAAATAGAGGTTAATGATACCGGGATTGGTATTCCCGCTGATAAATTAGATTATGTTTTCAACAGTTTTACCCAAAGCAGCACCAGTACAACACGCAAATACGGGGGTACAGGCTTAGGTTTGGCCATTGTAAAAGAACTGGTAGAAATGCAGAACGGTACGGTGCTTTTGTCAAGCGAACCAAATAAGGGCAGCACTTTCACCGTAATTATACCTTTTATGCTGGCTTCTGTAGATAAATCCCGGCAGCCAGCCAGAACAAAAGGGCAAAAATTTGCTTCCCTGGAAAACAAAAGGATTTTAGTGGTGGAAGATAACCTGATCAACCAGAAAGTGGCCAGGCAAATTTTACTAAAAGCCGGTTTTGAGGTGGTCAATGTTGCAGACAATGGCTTTAAAGCTTTAGATATGTTGCAAACAGAAACTTATGATGCCGTGTTAATGGATATACAAATGCCTGAAATCGACGGGCTTGAAACCACGCGCCGCATCCGCAATAATTTAAAACTATCAGTTCCTGTTATTGCCCTCACGGCATCTGCCTTGCCCGAAGACATGGAAATTTGTTTTAACGCCGGCATGAACGATTATATCACGAAACCTTTTTTACCGGAAGATCTGCTGCAAAGATTGTCGCAATTGCTGTCATAGCATTTATATTCTTCCTGTAGATGCTTCTTTTATTGCCATATTTTCATCGAAATAATTTGTTTTTTGGCTTCGAAGCTTCCGGGCTTTATTTATTTCTGTTTTGAGCGGAAGCTCATCAGGGTTTCGTTAAAGTTAGTGCAAACAATAAGGGCACCTGGTTTCTTTTACCATAGAACCTAACATAATCGAAATATGGCAACTATCAACCATTTAAACATTAGCAAAGAAATAAATACAACTGGAGAACCTACCGATCAATTAGCCCCTGTAGAAAATAAAGATGAGTTGGGTCCTGATTTAGACGAAGACGGGTTCGATGATGATGAAGCAGAGTTGGACGACGATACTGATTTAGACGAAGATGGGTTCGGTGATGACGAAGCTGAGTTGGACACCGATACTGAATTAGATGACGTTGAGCCCGATGGTGATTCAGGTTTAGAAGACGATGAAGAAGATCTGGACGATGACGAAGTTAAACGGTTGTTCCCGGGGGAAGACAGTTACACCAAAGACGGGGAAGATACGGATAACGAACCTTATGAGGGCATCCACCACAGCGATAAGGAAGAAGAAGGGATGGTAGATGATAACATGTCTGGCATGCCTGTTGTCCCATCGCCTTCATAACATTCTCATTTTTGATTTTGGATCGGCTTTTATGGCATGCTTTTATAGGGCATGCTTTTTTTATGCCATTAAAAACAGTATTGGGTTTACTTTATCAAATAACAAATTTCTTTAACTTGAAAGCCTTAGCTTTGCATTCATTTTTCAATAAGGTCCTAAGATAATTATGGTCAGATTCAACAGATTTACACTTGCTAACGGTTTAAAAGTATTGGTTCACGAAGATAAAACCACACCAATGGCCGTAGTTAATGTTTTATACGATGTTGGTGCACGAGACGAAAACCCCGAGCAAACCGGTTTTGCACATTTATTTGAACATTTGATGTTCGGCGGGTCCGAAAACATTCCGGCTTACGACGAACCGCTGCAAAGGGTGGGCGGCGAAAACAATGCCTTTACCAGTAACGATATTACCAATTATTATATCACGCTGCCAGCTGTAAACATAGAAACAGCTTTTTGGCTTGAAAGCGACCGGATGCTAAATTTAGCTTTTAGCGAAAAAAGCTTAGAAGTGCAGCGCAATGTGGTTTCCGAAGAATTCAAACAGCGGTATTTAAACCAGCCTTACGGCGATGTCTGGCTTAAACTCCGGCCCTTGGTTTATAAAAAGCATCCTTACCAATGGGCAACCATCGGCAAGGAACTGTCGCATATTGAAAATGCGAAAATTGAAGACGTAAAAGCTTTCTTTAAAAAGCATTATAACCCGCAAAACGCCATATTGGTTGTGGGAGGCGATGTGGATACAGAACAGGTAAAAGTTTTGGCAGAAAAATGGTTCGGACCGATCCCGGCAGGTGAAAAATACCATCGCAATTTACCAATAGAACCCCAACAATTAACAGAACAAAGCGAAACGGTTACCGCAAAAGTGCCTTTAAACAGCTTGTATATGGCTTTTCATTCACCGGGACGAACAGAAGCGGCAAGTTATCCGGTAGAAATGTTGACAGATATTCTTTCCCGTGGAAACTCTTCCCGTTTATACCAGAACTTACTGAAAGAGAAGCAATTGTTTAGCGAAATCCATGCACACTTATCTGGCAGCTTAGATGCAGGCATGCTGGTAATTGATGGGAAACCACTCGAAAACATCAGCATAGAACAAGCTGAGGCTGCTATTTGGGAAGAACTGGAAAAATTTAAGAACGAACTGGTGCCCGAAGATGAACTGATGAAGGTGAAAAACAAGACTGAATCTACCATGGTTTTTTCTGAAATGTCTTTGTTGGAAAAAACCATGAACCTGGCGTATTTTGAACTGATGGGCGATGCCGGAAACCTCAATTTCGAAACTGAAAAATACCTCGCTGTAACAGCAGAAGATATTAGGGGGCAGGCCGGAAAAATCTTCCGCAGGGAAAATCTGTCAACGTTGGTTTATTTGGCAGAAGAAGTTGCAGAAACGGTAACGGTTTAATTTTAGACGGACAAAAGAAGTATGTTAGACAGAACCATAGCCCCGGGCTCGAGGGCAATTGACGAATTAACCTTAATCAGGCCGAAGGAAATCCGATTAGAAAACGGTTGCAGGATATTTACTTTTAACGCTGGCGGGCAGGAACTGGTGCGGTTAGAATGGATTTTTACTAATTTAGGTTTTAATCCCTACAAGCCTTTATCAAATGTTACGGTAAACACTTTGTTAACAGAAGGGACAAGAAAGCGTACAGCTGCACAAATTGCAGCCGAAATTGATTTTTATGGTGCATTTTTACAGGTAGAACATACTGCAGACTACTCTCAGGTTACGCTTTATACGTTAAACAAGCACCTTAAAGCAACTTTACCTGTACTAAAAGATATTTTGACCAAATCTGTTTTCCCCGAAAAAGAAATACAAACCTTTGTCCGTAACCAGCAGCAAAAGTTACAGGTCCATTTGCAAAAAAACGATGTGTTGGCACGGCGTAACTTTAACCAGGCTTTGTATAATAGCACTATTTACGGTTATGCAGCCGAAGCAGAAGATTATACAAAAATACAACAAGCCGATCTGTTGTTGCATTTTAAGCAGCAATACCAACCGGCCAATTGCACTATAATAATAGCCGGTAAAGTAGATGAAGACATCCTCAACATGGTTTCCGACACTTTTTCTGATTGGCAAAATCGTATTACTGCCAATTTTATGCAGTCGTTTATTACTAAAGTAAACGGGGAACAGCTGTTTATTGAGAAACCCGATGCTTTACAATCGGCCATTCGCCTGGGTACTTCCACCATCAACCGTACACATCCTGATTTTCCGGGCATGCAAGTGCTCAATACCGTTCTGGGCGGTTATTTTGGTTCCCGGTTGATGACCAACATCCGCGAAGACAAAGGTTATACTTATGGAATAGGTTCGGCAATCATTTCCCACAAAAACACCGGGACTTTTTTTATTGCTACCGAAGTTGGTGCAGCAGTTTGCCGGGAAGCTTTACAGGAAATCGAGAAAGAAATTAACCTGCTAAAAACAGTATCAATCCCGGATGAAGAGCTTTCTTTGGTCCGCAATTACATGATGGGTTCTTTATTGGGCAGCCTGGAAAACATTTTCTCCCATGCCGATAAGTTCAAAAATATTTATTTCTCCAACATGGATTATGCTTACTATGACCTTTACGTTAAAACAGTAAAGAACATTACCTCCGAAGAATTAAAAACCCTGGCCAACCAATATTTTGATTTTGAGGGATTTATAAAAGTGATTGTTGGCAAGTACTGATCAGTCGCGTTCGGTGATGCCGTAATTTTTCGGCATCCCATCAAAAAATGTTTTGACCTTGCAAGAGAGATCCAGGAATAAATTCAGGATCACAACGTTCAATCCCGCCACAAGTAAGGGAACAAGACCAAAGAAGTTGCAACAACAATTGCATTGACAGCGGCCAGCACAATAATATCATGCTGGCTTGCACTTCGGTCTAAACCGTCCATGGCGTTTTTAGAGAAGCGGACCAGCAATAAAATAACGGGGACAATAACGGGAAAACATAAAATTGCCATCAGCGTTCCGTTGTTGCCGGCTTTAGCGGCAATGGCCGAAAGCATCGTAAAAACCATGGCAAAACTAATGCTTCCGGCAAGCACGGCCAGGAAATAATAAAGCGGATCGCCCAATGTGTTCTTAAAAAATAAAAGGTAGATAATTAGGGCAAGCGTACTCAATAGCATCATCAGCAGACAGTTGTAAATGATTTTTGCCAGGATGATGGCTCTTGCACTTGCAATGGTATAATAATACAACAAGCGGCTGCTGCTTTCCTGCATAAAACTTTTGGCAATGGCATTTACCGAAGCAAACAGCAGGATGATCCAGAACAGTACGTTCCAAACAATGGGGTAACCTGGGCTATTTTTAAAACCCGGCGACAAATTAAAAGCGATGTAACACACAAAAACAGTAGAAACCACGTAAAGCAGCACGCCGTTAAAAGCATATTTCGACCGCCACTCCAGCAGGATCTCTTTCTTCAGCAAAAACTTTACCTGCTTAAATAAGTCCATCAGCTGCAAATATAGCAAGCACAAGCGGTTTAAGGGCATCCCTAAACCCTCCTTTTCTTCTCCTTTGGAGAGGGATTAAAGGTGAGGCTAAACAAACAATACGGGTTTTAGGGATGCCTTTACTTATCTTGACCAATCTCCCGGTCAGGCATTTTATATTATTTTTGAAGATGCAAATTGCACATGGCCGTTCGTTGATCGGGATTGTTGGGATTGAAGGAACAGAATTGTTTTTATAAAAACCCAACACTTAAAAACACCTGGTAAAAGAAGCATCGAAACCAGCTAAAAAACTAAATTTTATTATTTAATTTTAAGGTTCAACTTAATCAAAAACATGAAACAATACCTGATCAATGCCTTGGATTTTACAGACGAACAAGCTTTGGAAAGAAGAATGCACGCAAGGCCGGCACATCTGGAAAACGTAAAAGAATTAAAAAACAAAGGCCGGTATTTTATTGGGGGCGCGTTGTTGAACGATGCCGGAAAAATGATCGGCTCAACCATGATCGTGCAGTTTGAAACATCCGAAGCTTTACAAGAATGGCTGCAAAATGACCCTTATGTTAAAGGTGAAGTTTGGGACCGTATTGAGATCAAACCTTTTAAGGTTGCAGAATTTTAGGCGGTAAAAGAAGCATTCCTGCTTTTTAAAAATTTATTTGTTGATTGGATGAAGGCCTTTTCTTTTTCCGGTGGTCCCCAGCAAAGCCAGGATTGGCCCGGCAAACAGAAAGTACCAGCCCCAGCGGTAATGGATGAGGCCGGACAAAGTATGTGAAAGTTTTGGGAAAGGTATGAAACTGAAAGATGTATTTACTTTGATTACCGCAGCAATAAAAATAAACACAACTAAACCAAGCGTAAACCAGCCTGCAAACCTAACCAAAGGATTGCTTTTCATAACAGCAGCCGCAAGGCCGGTTACGGCAACGGCCAGCAATACAATCCCAAAAGGTTTGTTCAGGTCGAACATGTTCCATTTTACCAATCCTAACGGACTGATCAGCGGACTAAAAACCCCGGCGATCAAAAAAATAAATCCTGCAAACGATACAAAGTTACGTGGTGCCATGCTGTTTTTACCCTTTCTTAATTTCCATTTTGTCTGCAAAATGCGCACAATAATCGCGCAGGTCCTCCACAATTTCTTTTTCGCCGGTCGCCCTTAAAAAACTGTCGCCCATGGTTTGCAGCATCTCATAAAAAAACCGTTTCATCTCGTCCACAGGCATTTCCTTCGTCCACAGATCAATCTTTAACGTGTTTTTATACTGATGGTCCCATAAAGATAAATTAAAAGCGGTAACCGGCAACGCTTCTTTAGTAGTGGCATCGGTTGATTCCCAGGTGATTTTTTCGGGGACATTCTGATCATCAAGTTCTATGCTCAGTTTAATTTCTGCTTTTTTCATTGGGGGGTGGGGGGAAACATAAACAATCAATCATCAACTTACTAAAATATAAAGTACAGCGGCCAAGACGATAAAGCTCAGTTCTACGATCCATAGCTTTTTGGTTTCGGGGAAGAAGTTTCGAAAGATAAGATCGAGAAACGAAACGGCAACGGCAAACAGTAAAAACATCCAGCTGATGGCACTGCCAAAATGCTCGTATTTTCCACCCGAAAGTTTTGCGCCGTTGATCCAGATATCAGCAGACAGCACGATAAATGCAGCTGTTGCCATATTAAGCGGTGTGACCCTGAACTTCATGGTGCAAAAGAACTATTTATTCCTCAATTTTTTACCTCGCGCCGCCTTTGGCGATTTAAACTTTCGGCCGTCTTTTTTCCTGGGGACGTTGCTTTTTTGATTGGCCAATTTCTTTTCATGGAAAGCACCCTTAAAATCCGGGTTTTCTTTCCGCATTTGCAAATCAATCTCTTTGTTCTGTTCCTGCCGCTCGTCGTAACCGGTTTCTTCCACAAAAACACCTTCCGGGACCGGCAAGACCTCTAATTTCTGCCGGATCAGTTTTTCGATCTTTTTCAGGTAATATTCTTCCGATGGCGCACAAAAAGTAATGGCTTCACCGGATTGCAAGGCGCGGCCGGTACGGCCAATCCGGTGCACATAATCTTCGATCACAACCGGAACATCAAAATTAATCACATGACTTACAGCGCTAACATCAATTCCGCGCGAAGCAACATCCGTGGCAACCAATATTTTTACCTCGTCATTTTTGAAGGAATTGATGGAGTTGATACGCGTGTTCTGCCCTTTGTTGGCATGTAAAACTTTTACTTGTTCCTGCCCGAACTTCCGTTCCAAAAACTTAAAAACATCTTCTGCGGATTGCCGGGTTTTGCAAAAAACGATCAGCTTGGTAATGCTTTCCGGTTCGTCAAGCAGTTTCTGCAACAGGTTGACCTTGGTTTTCATGTTCGGCACAAAGTATAACTTTTGTGCCACGGTTTGTGCCGGGGTTGCCTGTGGCGTAACCTCAATTACCGTTGGAAATTCGAGAAAATTACCTGCTAAAAGATGCACTTTATCGCTCATGGTAGCAGAGAACAACAGGTTTTGCCTCTTTCTCGGTACAACTTCCAAGATCCGGTTAATCTGCGGCATAAAACCCATGTCCATCATTTTATCGGCTTCGTCCAAAACCAAAACCTGTAAAGTTTTAACAACGATATGGCCGGCGAGATACAAATCCAAAAACCTGCCTGGCGAGGCCACAATAATATCAACACCTTTTTCTATTTGTTCAATCTGCGTTTTCGGGCCCAAGCCTCCATATAAAACAACCGAACGCAAATCTGTGTGGACCGCATAGGCTTTAATGTTTTCTTCAATCTGCATGGCCAGTTCCCGCGTTGGCGAAATGATCAGCGCACGAGGATCGTTTCCCTGTGCATATTTCAGCTTCATCAACAAAGGCAAAACGTAAGCCGCTGTTTTTCCGGTTCCGGTTTGGGCAATGCCCATCACGTCCTGTCCGTTTAAAATAGGCGGAATGGCTTTTTGCTGGATAGGGGTGGGTTCGGTGTAACCTGCATCGGCAATGGCAGTCAGGATTTGCCGGTTAAAATTAAAGTCCTCAAAATTTTCGGGCATGTGGCAAAGATAGGGTTTTTGTTTTGAGGGGAAGGGCGGGAGAGCGGAGCGGGGAGCGTATTTGCAACGGACCATGCTTCTTTTACCAGTAAAAATTCATTAAAAGCATGACATGCCGCTTCGGTGGTCCGGGTTTGCAATGCGGTCCTTTGAGCTTGGGTTTTTAATCCCGCTACTACAACTGCAAATCCAACCCAACTAATTTTACCTGATAAAAGAAGCATGTAATCAATTTATGCTTGCAAGTAGCCTGGTTTTAAATTGATTGTTACTTGCAAAAAGCAAAAAGCCGATTGCTGACATATAAATCCTACGTTCCTTCCTACTGGCCGTAGTTTATAACCCGGTCCTTTGAGCTAAAAACCTGCACTCCTTTTACTTAAACACATACTTCTTTTACAGGAAAAAAGTTTCAGCTATGGAAAAGTTACGGGTCAACGGATGCCTGGCAAAGATCAGGAACGAAATCTGCATAGCAGCAGCAAAAAATATTTAGATAGGATACTTATTTTATAGTGGTAAAAGAAGCATTTGACAGTTTTAGGTTTTTAGTTGTGGGTTCTCGTTTCAATTTGATTGCTATTTGTAAAAAGGTGATACCTGATTGTTTACATCTGCAATCTACCGCTAAGCTCAAAGGACAAGGTTTTTAAATCCAAACCAACAGCATCCAATCTATCTTTTCCAATCCTTTTTAAATTGCCAGTGTATGCCTACTAAACCTCCGGTATTGTTAGTGAAATCACCGGCATCCAAAGCAAACCCGGCTGAAATTTTTAAACTTTTAGAAAGACTGTAATACAGTTCCTGTAAAGTATAAAACTGGCCGAGGGAGCTACCATTCTGGAACCTGCCATTGGTATAAGTAATCTTTGTTTTACCAGCAAATTTATCAGTCAATTGAAGCAACAAGCCAATATTTCCACCAATGATTTGATTGTATATGATATTAGAATTACCCGGAATATTGCTGCTGGCCCAATCAAAAGGTTTGGTACCTCTTTGCTGAAAATAAAAATAATCCTGCGCCCTGTAACGATTGATAAACAAGGGTGTACCAACTATCCTGTTGTCATATTCCCAGCCTGTTTTGTAGTAACCATTGTTATAATAAGCCTGGCGGTTCATGGCAGGGGCGTAATTTTCCGCCTGTTTGGTGTAAATAAATTCCACCAATACTTTTTTAACTACGGCCCTTTCATTTTTAGGGACGATGCTGATGCCAGACAGATTATCAATATTTCTGATATCTACGCCCCAGGTTCCGTCAAAAGGTGTCTGGTGGTAAAAATGCAGCAAGTGGTTGTTTGTTTCTAAATCAAACCCTACTTCAAATACGCCACGTTGGTCTCCGGCATGGTAAGACGCATATTGCAATTGTGTTGGATCAATGCCAGAACCATCATCAGCATTGACCGTGGAAAAAAACACGTTTAGAAATCCTTTAAAAGACCGGTCTAACTGTATGCTGTCCCTTTTGCCGCCCCATTCCACATAATGCTGCAGGCCAACAAAGAATTTAAACCTCTTTTTTCCGGCACGCAGGTATAAGTTTTTTTCATGATAGTAAGAACTCAGAAAACGGTCATTGCCCAACCAGCCATGGCTCAACTGCCCCTTTATCTGTAACCAGCCATTTGTAAACGGCACATTTACATAATCTGTAAGGGCAATACTTATTTGGGGAATAGGCAAAGCATTACCGCTTACACCTAATGATCCGCTGGACAGGTCTTGATCTACTTCTCCGGGAATGTTCTTAAAGCGTCCGGTCCGGATTTCCAAATGTTTGTAACCAGCTTTTACATAACCTTCCTGAATGGTAACATCTTTAAAGTGATTGTTATTAATGAGGGTGCCGCCGTATTTTAAATAAAACATGGGTTGTTCGGTCCCTGTCGGATTTGATTTACTGATGTACTTTTTACCAAAAAAATGTGTGTTGCTGAACCCGGCATAGGTTGAAGCGTCATATTGCTGATCGGTAATAGACCCCCAACGGTTAGAAACCAGCCACAAAGGCTGATAACCATCTTTGGCAAATGTGCCGATTGAACCTACATTTACCTGTAAAGAATCCAGATGTTGGGAATAGCCATGGCTGGCAATTGAGATAAAAAGAAAAAAAGGTATTAGTATTTTCATATTGATTAGTTGGAATGCCTATATTCTTGAGGAATAAAAAAATTAAAATTTAAGGTTTTATTTTCAGCACTGAAAACTTGTTGACCGGTTTTAAAAATCAGGATAAAAAAGCACCGACTAAATATAGTTTTTTTGCGAATAATGAACTAACCAAAAGCAAAAGTTATTTGATGGGGATCTTTGGAGCCAGGGTTTTTTAATCCTTTTACACTGGCAACCATGCTTCTTTTACCAGTAAAAATTCATTAAAAGCATGACTATGCCGCTTCGGTGGTCCGGATTTGCAATCCGGCACTTTGAGCTTGGGTTTTTAATCCCGCCACTACAACTGCAAATCCAACCCAACTAATTTTACCCGATAAAAGAAGCATCGGTCAAATGCACAGACAGTATCTTATGCTTCTTTTATCCGGGAATAATTCATTTTAAAGCAAAAACGCTATTTACTAACCGGTTTTTACTTGCTCTTGACCATTGAGTTGGTAATCTCTTTATCAAAAGTAATATAACCCGGGTATTTGATTTCCTTGTTGCCCAAATCCAGCGTAGGCTTTATTTTGATGGTGATGACTGATTTACGTGTGTTTTTTGCACCCGACAGGTTTTGAACCAAGTCGGTAAAAGCTTCACGGGTTTGATCGTCGGTAAGCAAACGGTAAGCATTGGTATTGATATTGATCGGCACCAACGTTTTTCCACCGCCTGCCGCAACTTCTACCCGGTGATTTACAAAACCGTTGAACACTTCATTGTTTTTCAATAAAATCTTATACTTAAACTGGTTAATGGCGGCGTTCTGGCTGCTTGGGTTGGTTATCCTTAAAATCAAATTAGCATTTAAAGGCACATTATGGCTCAAAAGCCCCATGGCCAAACGCGGCAAACTGCCCAGATTAATGTTGTCTGTATTTTTAAACTGGTTCATGTTGATGCCTGAGAGATAAACACTATCGGCAGAAACCAGATCAAAATGGCATTTGCCCAGTGCTTTTGCCTGTTCAATCTGTTTGTTTACGCCGCAACGGCTTAGTAAAAAAGTTAACGGTAAAAGGAATAACAGGGCGTATTTTTTCATGCTTCTTTTATAAGGTAAAAATGAACAACAAATTTAAAATTACTTTTTGTTTGAGTTGATGGGGGCGGGGATGGTTTAAAAAGACAGGATTTTCTTTTTCAGGTGGAAAAGCAATTGTTAAGCGTTGCATTACACAACATAACCCATGTTTAAACGTATAGAAAGCTAACGAGGTTTGTCCCTAAACATAGTTTTTGGCTACATTTATAATTGATGAAGGTAAAACTTTTAAGCCCAGGTTTTTATTGACAGATTTTTTTAACTAATTTTTAACACATTACGCTTCTGTGTTTAGCTAAGTTTGTAACTTAATTCATCTTCTGATTAGCATGTCGCTGTGTTTACCGTCCTAAAATTTAAATCATACAAAAATAAAATTATTAGGATAAAATGAGCATGTACAAATCCTTGCCTATAGGTGCTTATTCATCATTATAAAACTCCCTGCTTTTTTTTATGAAATTTTCCCTGTTGCTTTTCTTTCTTTTATGTGCTGTTGTTGTAAATGCCCAACGTACTGTTGTGAGCGGTACCGTAAAAGATGCAGCAAATATCGTTATTCCGTTTGTGAGCGTCACTTTTATAGGGAACACGTCCGAAAGCAGCACAAACGACCAAGGAAGGTATAAATTAAGTGCAGAAGGTGCTTATACTCAAATCAAGTTTACTTATATTGGCTATAAAACAGTAGTAAAAACTATTGTTCCGGGCCAGGAACAAGTGCTGAACATTTCCCTGGCAGAGGATACCAAAACACTAAAAGAGGTTGAGGTGACCGATAAAAAACGGATGCACTATTCCAACAAGAATAATCCTGCTGTAGAGTTGATACGTAAAGTAATTGACAACAAACCCAAAAACAAACCCGAAAACTATGATTATTTACAGTTTTCGGAATATGAAAGGATTAAATTTTCTGTAAGTAATCTTTCTGAAAAATTGATCAACAGAAATACGTTTAAAAAGTATCAATTCCTGCTTGATAAATCTGATACTGCCCGAACAGGCGGAAAACCAGTACTTCCTGTATTTATGGAAGAGAAAATTTCTCAGAACTATTATCGAAAAAACCCTGAAAAGAAAGTAAAGGTCATCACCGCAAGTAAAGCCGTAAATTTCGGCCAGTATTTAGACCAAAACGGTATAAGCACTTACCTCAACCGCATGTATGCAGATGTTGATATTTATTCAAACAACATCTTTATTGTTACCAATCAGTTTTTAAGCCCTGTGGCAGATGCGGCACCTGCTTTTTATCAATTTTTCATCACCGATACGGTTACAGTTGACCATCAAAAACTGATCGAACTTAGTTTTTTGCCCCGTAACAAAACAGATGTGTTATTTGAGGGGAAATTGTATATCACCCAGGATGGAAATTATGCAGTTGAAAAAGTTAAGCTGGGCATCAATAAGCACATTAACCTGAATTGGGTACGTAACCTTACTGTTGACCAGGATTTTGAAAAAAGTTCTGACGGAAGATATCATGTAAGTAAAACGAAAACAGCGATTGATTTTGGTGTACTAAAAACAAAGGGGCCAAGCCTTAATGGCGAACGGGTTGTTTCTTTTACCAATTATGCCATTAACAAACCTGCCCCGGCTGCACAATACGAAGGGGAAAGTGTTCAAACTTTACCTGATGCCCAAACAACAAATAACCAAACCTGGACAAGCATCCGGCCCGATACACTTACAACAGCAGACGCAAAGATCTATTCCAATATCGATAGCCTGAAAAGAATGCCTTCTTTTAAACGCACCATCGGCATTGCTTCTGTTATGTCTTCAGGGTTTTTACCTGCCGGTCCGGTAGAAATCGGCCCGGTTGGTGGTTTTTACAGTTCTAACCCTACAGAAGGCAGCCGAGTGCGCTTTGGCGGGAGGACAACTACATTGTTCAGCACAAGGATTTATTTTGAATCTTATGGTGCGTATGGCTTTGGCGATGGAAAGTGGAAATATTTTTTAAGCAGTACGTATGCCTTTAACAATAAGTCGATCTATACCTTTCCGCAAAATTTCATCAAGGCAAGTTATCAGCAGGACACTAAAATCCCCGGCCAGGAACTGCAATATGGCCGGGACGACAACTTTCTTTTATCTTTTAAAAGAGGTATTGATGACAAATTGCTTTACAACAACACATTTCGTTTGGATTATATCCATGAATATAAAAACCACTTTTCCTATTCCTTGGGTTTAAAGAACTGGAAACAGCAGGCAGGCGGAGCCTTAAACTACATTAACATAGATAAAGGCGGACAAACACTGATACCCAGTTTAACCACTACAGAACTGTCGTTGGAATTGCGTTACGCCCCATACGAGCAAATCTTTCAGGGTAAAATTTACCGTACCAGGATTCCAAGTAAATACCCAATTATCAGGGCGCGTTTTATTGCAGGTGTGAAAGACCTTTTAGGAGGAAGCTATAATTATCAAAACTTAAATTTAAATATTTATAAGCGCTTTTACCTGTCGCAATTGGGTTTTACAGACATCACACTGGAAGGTTCCAATATTTTGGGACAGGCTCCGTACCCGCTTTTATCCATCCATCATGCCAATCAAACTTATAGCTACCAGCAAAACTCCTACAACATGATGAACTTTCTGGAGTTTGTAAGTGATCATTATGTAGCCTTAAACATAGAGCACGGCTTTAATGGCTTTATTTTAAATAAAGTCCCCCTGGTCAAAAAGCTTAAATTGAAAGAAACGATAGGTGTGAAAATGCTGTACGGAGGTTTACGCAGTGAAAATAACCCGGCATTTCATCCTGCTTTGTATGAATTTCCGGTTGGTGCCAATGGTGTTCCTTATACTTATACACTTGGCAATGTTCCTTATGTTGAAGGCAACATAGGTATCGGCAATATTTTTAAAGTACTTAGGTTTGATCTGGTAAAACGGTTCACTTATCTAAACAATCCCAATGTAGCAAAGCTTGGCCTGCGTTTTAGCACAACCTTTGATTTTTAAAGTCAAAACCTGTTTAAATTTTGTTTGATTTGTTTTAGATACTTCTTTTATCACCTAAAAAACAGTAAGCTTCCTGTTTTTTAGGTTTATAGGCCATGGATCATAGGCGATAAAAAGCCGATTGCTGAAGGCTGACAACTGATAGCGATTATCAACCACAAAATTTACAGGCATAAAAGATGCATTGTCATTTTTCGGATTTTAATTTAAACAGTTCCCTTAGTATTTATTTTCTTTTTGCTTTCCCCGAAATCTTTTCAAGGTTCCGGTTTGTTTGTTAGCATAAAGCTTATTGTAGTACAAGTTGCATTATGCTTTTTAAATTTTGCTTTTATCTTTGGCACATGTTAACCATCTTGATCAAATCTGCAACTATCGTAAACGAAGGCAAACAAACTACGGCTGATGTATTCATCAAAAACGGTTTTATAGAAAAGATAGCTTCTTCCATCAATACCAACGCTAATCAGGAAATCAATGCCCAGGGTTTGTATTTGCTGCCGGGCTGTATTGATGATCAGGTGCATTTCCGTGAGCCGGGTTTAACTTATAAAGGCGATCTCGCTTCCGAATCACGTGCCGCAGTTGCCGGTGGTATCACTTCTTTTATGGAGATGCCAAACACCGTTCCAAACACGCTCACGCAGGAATTGTTGGAAGATAAATACCAACTTGCTGCTCAAAAATCCGTTGCCAACTACTCTTTTTACATGGGTGTTTCCAATAATAATTTGGATGAAGTGCTGCAAACCGATCAAAAAAAAGTTTGCGGTGTGAAAGTTTTTATGGGATCCTCAACCGGAAACATGCTGGTTGATAATTTAAGAACATTGGAAAGTTTGTTTAGCGAATCGCCAATGCTCATCGCTGCCCATTGCGAAGACGAAGCGACGATCAAAAGTAACCTCAATCATTATAAGCAATTACTTGGGAACAATATTCCTGTTCAACTTCATCCCGAGATCAGGAGTTCGGAAGCTTGTTATTTATCGTCTTCGCTGGCCGTTAATCTTGCAAAAAAATACAACACACGATTGCATGTTTTGCATATTTCTACTGCAAAAGAAATTGAACTTTTTAAATCAATGCTTCTTTTACCGGACAAAAAAATTACTGCAGAAGCTTGTGTGCACCATTTGTGGTTTTCGGATGAAGACTATCAAACAAAAGGAAACCTGATCAAATGGAATCCGGCCATCAAAACAACAAAAGACCGCGAAGCAATTTTACAAGCGGTTTTGGATGGAACGATTGATGTCATCGCAACAGACCATGCGCCGCACACTTCAGAAGAAAAAGCAAAACCTTATTTGGATGCACCTTCGGGCGGGCCGTTGGTACAACATGCTTTGCCTGCCATGCTGGAATTCGTACATCAAAAAAAGCTTTCGCTGGAACAGGTTGCGGAAAAGATGGCACATCATCCCGCAGTTTGTTTCCGGGTAGAAAAAAGAGGTTTCATCCGGGAAGGCTATTGGGCAGACTTGGTTTTGGTTGATCTCAATTCGCCCTGGAAAGTTTCCAAAGAAAATATTTTATATAAATGCGGCTGGAGCCCTTTCGAAGGACAAAATTTCAAATCCAGGATTACGCATACAATTGTTTCCGGGAATTTGGTTTGGGAAGACGGAAAGTTACAAAGCTATAAAATTGGAAAACGTTTAAGTTTTGAACGATAGCATCTGACGAAATGCTATTTGACAATTGGTAATTACAAGTTAACTTAGTAAAAAAATAAGAATTATGGCTACGCCAGTTTTAAAACACACTAATGAAGCTTTAGCTTTAATAACCTTGTATAATGCAATGACGCCTGAAGTAAAAAAAGAGGTAAAGGAAATGATTGTTAATGAAACTGAAGACGAAGAAACAGACATGTTTACCGCTTTATCTTTTCAATCCTGGGATGCAGAAGATGATAACATTGAAGAAGAAAGCGCGATATGGGAAAAGTTTTACAAGGAACTCAAAAATGTTTAAGCAAGGCGACATCATCATAGTTCGTTACCCTTTATCTGATAAGCCGGAAAAAAGCATTATACGTCCTGTTCTGATCGTTTCAAATGAATTTTCTAATAGTCAGGATAAAGATATTTTGGTTTGTCAAATTACTTCAAGGTTGAGGAACAATCATTTTTCTTATTTACTTAGAAATGATATTTTGACTATGAAGTTGTTTAATCTTTTTTTAGGGAATCTTACTTGCCGGTATAATTATTCATCCCCCTAACCCCCTTCAAAAGGGGGAAATATAGCGCCTATCTTTCTAAAGCATATAACAGGGGGTTTAGAAAGGCGGCGTTTGCAGGTTCCCCCTTTTGAAGGGGGCAAGGGGGATGACCTGATATTTTACCCGATAAAAGAAGTACCAAGTAAAAAAAAAGAAATAAATTAAACAACTTCTATACCAATGCCCGGACCTTGTGAGGTTAGATGCAATAAAATTGCTACAATTCGTGTTTGGGATAATATTATTTTAGATAAGATTAGTGAAGTAACTCCACAAGCATTAACGGGTATTATAAATATAATCAGGACTGCTTTTTAAAGCACTCCGAAGATAAACAATACTCCTTTTACCCTATAAAAATCGGTGTTTATTGTTGCTGCTGCATCTCCATGTACAACCTGAATGAATTTTGCGTTTCGTTGGAATTGGTATGATAAGGCACAAAAACCGGAACCGGTTCGCTTTGCTTCACTTGCTTGTGCTTATCATCATAAGAAACCGTAACCGAAACTTCTAATTGGTGCTGGGCATTTCCTTTAAAAGTTCCTTTAACCGGACTGCAATCCGAAAAATTACGGCCAACTGCCAGCCGGACATGCTTATCTTCCACCAAAATATTATTCGTCGGGTCCAAACCTTGCCAGCCATAAAACGGCAAATAAGCTTCTACCCAGGCATGGGTTGCACCTTCGCCGCGCATACCGTTTTTATTAGGGCAAATATAACCGCTTACATATCGCGCCGGGATATTTACCAACCTTAACATCACTAAAAGTAAATGCGCAAAATCCTGGCAAACGCCTGATTTTAGTTGCCAAATTTCATCCAACGTGGTTTCTACCGTAGTAACACCGGCTTTGTATTCAAAATTCTGATAAACATAATTGCTTAAAGCTTTTGCCAGTTGAAGCGGTGTTTGTTCGCGTGCTTGTTCCAGGTTTGTAACCTGTAAAACTTCATTTAAATACCCGAACTGCTGCGGCAACAGGAAATTGATATAAGGTAATTGATAACGAAGCTGCTGTAGCAAATCCCATTGCTCTTTTTGTGAAGTAAAATCTTCCGGCAATTGACGGCTGTGTGTTATGACTTCTATTGCAGAATCAATAATCAAAGCCGAATGCATGCCGGGGTTTGTAAAAGTGCCCACCCTATTGTCGTAGTAATCTTTATAAGTTTCCACAAAAGGATCATCTGTTATTTTTAAATGTTGGCTAACCACTTCCTGATGCCCGTCTTCTATCGGGTAAAGCATGATCTGGTTAGCACTGTCGTTGATAGGCTCCTGATACAGATAGCGTGTAATATGGGTAATGTGAAATTTTGGCATGGAAATTTAAATTAAAACATCATCGGGTTAACAAATCAGTCGTATGCAAAATAATAGTGGTTAAAAGCAGTACCAATTTCAAAGAGGTCGTTTTTGATACTTTGCAGGTAGTTTTGCAAACCTTCTGTTTCGAGGGTTTGCACGTCCGAAAACAGTACACGGCTTTTTAATTTCCCAATCAGAAATTTTAATTTCTTAAAACTCTCCAGTTGCGGGTCTATATCTAATTTTTCGAACGCGCGTTGTAAACGAACGATGGAATAAAGGATAGAACGTGGAAAATTTTCGTTCCAGATGATCTGATCGATAATGTTACGGGGTTCTAAGGTAGAACGGTAAGTCCTTAAAAAAAGCTCATAACCAGAGATAGACAGCAGCATATAACGCCAATAAATCGGGTCGTGTGTGCCGTTCAGGTCATAATTTTGCTCACTAAATTTTACATCCAGGATATTGACCGATTGAATTGCCCTTTCCAGGTATTTGCCCACGTTCATATAATAAAAACCTTCCCCACGCGGCATCGTGATCTCGCCCGTACCATAATACAACATACATTGCCTGATCAATCCGTCCAGCACAGAAATAGGATCTTCTGTTTTTAAAGAATCCGACAAATGCTGATCGCGGACGATGTGGTAAAACTCGTTCAAACATTGCCAAAGTTCTTTAGTGATATGGTCCTGAACGGCACGGGCGTTTTCACGGCTCTGGGTGATCAGGTTAAAAATAGCGTTGGCGTTTTCTTTTTCAAGGACCATATACCGCAGTACTTCCCTGCCGTTTTTTTCCATATGAGTAAGCACGTCTTCTTCATGAAATGAAAATATTTTTAATACTGGCTGCCAGGTAAAATCAGGAATATCGTCCTGCGAATAGGCATAGTTGATGCGCAACATCCGTAAAATACCATCTGTACGTTCCATATACCTCGACATCCAATAAAGGGAATCAGCAACCCTGCTTAACATATTTGTTCTTTTAGAATAATTTATTCGGCATCCCTAAAACCCCTGTTATTTGTGTGGCCTAAGCTTTAGCAGGGAAAAGAAACGTTTTAGGAATGCCATTTATTTACTTAATATCCAGGTATCTTTACTTCCTCCGCCTTGAGATGAATTTACAACCAGCGAACCTTCCCGCAATGCAACACGTGTTAAACCGCCGGGCACAATTTCGATTCCTTCTGGCCCGCAAAGTGCAAAAGGCCTTAAATCTATCCGTCGCGGTTGTAACTTTCCGTTTAAATAGCAGGGTGCTGATGACAGGCTGATGATTGGCTGTGCAATAAAATCGCGCGGGTTACTTAGGATAGCTGCTTTAAAACCTTCCATTTCTTTTTCGGATGCCGCACTTCCGATCAGCATGCCATAACCACCGGATTCATTGGTTTTTTTAATCACCATATTGGCCATGTTATTAAAAACATACTGCCTCTCATCCGGATTGCTGAGCTGGTAAGTGGGAACATTTTTCAGGATCGGTTCTTCGTTCAAATAATAACGGATCATGGCCGGAACGTGAATATAAACTGCTTTGTCATCTGCAACACCATTTCCCGGCGCATTTACAATGGCTACATTGCCCTTGCGGTAAGCAGACATCAAACCTGCAACACCCAGTAAACCGCTTGGGTTAAATACGAGCGGATCGAGAAATTCATCATCCACCCTGCGGTAAATCACATCTACCTGTTGTAAACCACTGGTGGTTTTAGTATAAACCCGGTGGTTATGCACTACCAGATCGCGGCCTTCCACCAGTTCTATACCCATTAAACGGGCCAGCGTGGTATGTTCAAAATAGGCCGAATTGTAAATGCCGGGCGTAAGCAAAACGATGTTTGGGTTGGCAACCTGCCGGGGGGACAAAGAAGCCAGGTTTTTATACAGCAACTGCGGATACTGCATTACGGTACGAACGTTGTTCTGCGGCAGCAGATCCGGAAAAATCCGTTTGGTGATCTCCCTGTTTTCCAGCATATAAGAAACTCCGGACGGCGTTCGCAAATTATCCTCCAAAACATAAAACCCCCCATCGGCATCGCGGATAATATCGATCCCGGCTATATGTACATAAATATCGTGCGGCACGTTTAACTCGTGCATTTCGCGCAGGTAGTGCGCGCATGAGTAGATCATTTCAATCGGTACAACCCCATCCTTCAGAATAAACTGTTTGTTGTAGATATCCTTTAAAAAAAGGTTAAGGGCTTTTAAACGCTGCCTGATGCCCCTTTCTATAAAATCCCATTCTGCAGAAGTAATAATTCGGGGGATCACATCAAAAGGAAAAATTTTCTCAATGCCTTCGCCGCTGGAATAAACGGTAAAAGTGATGCCTTGGTTCATAAATAAACGGCGCGCCATTTCTTCTTTCCGCGTTAAATCTTCTGGGCTGATCTGCTTTAAAAACTCATACACTTTCTGGTAGGGAGCCCTCACACTGCTATCTACGCACATTTCATCCCAAACGGTTGAAGTTAAAGGGTATTGGTTTAAAAGTGAGGATGAATCCATATTGTTTCTAAATTTTATGTGCTGAATTTTAAGCTTCAGTTCATTTTTTTTGATAATGTAGCATTTATTTTTAATTCGTTTAAAACTAAATTAAAATATCAGTAAAAAAAGGATTGCAAAATACCTTTTTATCCGCAGCTTTCTTTCCAAAACTAACTTAAAAAATTTTTCATGCTTCTTTTATGCCCCTAAAATTTGTATGTATGTTTTATAACGATAAAAGAAGTATCAAAATAAGCCGGGGCAAAAATTGAACAGGCTTTAAATCTTTATCTTTCTGATCTTCCACTAAAATTGCATTGTGTTTGTTGAATGTTGGTGTTGATATAATTGTTTTCTTAAGTTGATGTTGCATCGGATAACGTACATTGTTTTTTTGTTTTATACTATTGTATTTGCTTCTTTTATGCCGATAAAATATGTGTGCCTATCCTAACCAAAATAAAGTAACGGTCAATTTTAAAATTGTATGGTATTGGCAAGGCAGCTGTTTTCTATCACCAACTGCCAGTATCTTTCACTAAAACGAGGGCAAACAAACTATGAACGAGGCAGAAATTCCTGATCCAAACAGTTTTAAAGAAACCGTAAACGGTAAACAAGTTCATCTTTACATAATTTCTTGTGGACGTATAAAAGCAGCGGTTACTAATTTTGGAGGAAGGCTGGTTAGTTTATTGGTGCCAGACAGCAGCGGTAAATTGACAGATGTAGTTTTAGGCTACAATAGTTTAAAAGCTTACCGGCAATATGCCAGGAACGGTACTTATTTTGGGGCATTGATTGGGCGCTACGGCAACCGGGTTGCCAAAGGGAAGTTCAGTTTAGGCGGAGAAATTTATCAGTTGGCCATCAACAACCCGCCCAATGCTCTACATGGCGGCACAATAGGTTTTAATGACGTTGTTTGGGATGTGGTAAAAACAACACCAGGCAGCATAGAATTGCATTACCTTTCTAAAGATGGGGAAGAGGGTTATCCGGGCAACCTGGACGTGAACGTAACTTATACTTTAACGGACAATAATGCCATCGAAATAACTTACAAAGCTAATACCGATAAAGCAACAGTTTTAAACCTCACCAACCATTCGTATTTTAATTTGAACGGAGATGGGGAAACCATTAATAACCACATACTGCAATTAAATGCCAGCCATTTTACGCCCGTTGATGTTTCGTTAATTCCGACAGGAAAACCAGAACCGGTTGCCGTGACACCACTCGATTTTACTAAACCGGAAAAGATCGGTTTACGCCTGGAGGATCAGCACCAGCAATTGGAATACGCAAAAGGATACGACCACAATTTTATATTGGATGCATCCAAAGAAAAAGGAATGCAATTAGCGGCAACAGTTGTGGGCGATAAAAGCAACATCGAAATGCAGGTTTACACCGATCAGCCAGGCATACAATTTTACGGCGGAAATTTTATGGAAGGCGGCGATAAAGGCAAAATGGGGAAACCTTATGGTTACCGTACTGCGTTTTGTCTGGAAACGCAGCACTTTCCTGATTCGCCAAATCAGCCGCAATTTCCAACCACAACTTTAAAACCCGGTGAAACTTTTTATTCGCAAACTGCTTATCGGTTTTCTGTGAAGAAGTAAGAAAACTTCAAAAATGTTTTAAAAGCAGCGGAACTAATATCCGGTGCTTTTTATGCTTTGTTTGTAGGATGAAAATCGCAATAATTATGTTGTAAAAGAAGCATTTAACCCAAAAAAGGAAAGCTTCCGACTGATTCCCACACTATTTTTATGCCGGTAAAAACAGTATGCTATTTATTCAGCAATCCGTCTAAAGTAATAGCCACATAATACAATCCGCCAAGTGTTGGGCCACCTGCATACTGAATGTAACGACGGTTCAATAAATCCGTAGCACCAAATTTAAAATTGGCTTTATACTGGGGAACACGCAAACTCACCTGTGCATCAAAAGTATGGATGGCCGGAACGGAACCGGTTACCAGCGGACTTTCCCACAAAAAGCCCTGCTGCCATTTGTAAATAATATTGAAACCTACATTTTTAATGATTTCGCGGTTGCCAAAAGAAAGGTTGGTGGATAAAATAGGTGTATTGAAACCGGTTACAAAAATATCGTCAGTTTGGTTTGCCGCCAATTTGTTAAAGCTGGCATTACCGGCAATACTGAAACTTTTATAAAAGTTATAAGTGATCCCCACTGCGGAACCAAAATTATGGTACTTGTTTTTGGCATTGGTATAAACGCGGTAACGGTCTTGCCCGGCACTGGCGGCAGTGGTAGCAGTTGAAGTTGTGGCAGTTGTGGCATCGCGGTTCCTGTCGAGCATGGCCAGCACGGCCGCATCAGAACCAACCGTGCTTCCTTTAGGCACAAAAACTTGTACCTGGCCTAAAAAGCCGGTGTAAATATTGCTATAGGCATCCAGATCAACCACTACCTTGTTATCAAAAAGAACACCTTTTATAACCAGCCTCAAAAGAACTGATACCTTCAGGCTGTGCTTTTGGCAGGTTGGCCACTTGCAGCAAATTCCGGTTTGCCAAAGCTGCGGCATCGGTATTGCCTGCTGCTGCTACGGCCGCGTTAAAGTTCACGACCGATGCCTGTGTGTAGCTGTTTTCCAAATAACCCAAACCCTCATTAATATAGGATAAACTGCCAACCCTTCTTACCCGGCCGTTGTTTACATAAGATAAAGCCTCAAACAAAGCAGGAAAACGATAACCCTGCTGATAAGTAACACGGAAATTATGGTTATCGGTAGGCGAATAAACAGCAGCAATACGAGGTGTAAATTTAGGATCAAATTCGGGGTTGTAATCAAGACGAAGTGAGCCGAAGAGTTTTAACTTCTCCTGAAAAAAAGTTTTGGTAACCTGCGAAAAAGCGCCAAACTTTTTATAATAAACATCCTTGCCAAAACTTCCGTTGGCAAGCGGAACATTGCGGTCGGCAATCGGTCTTGAAAAATCCACAAAGTTGTTTCCGTCCGGAATGATTTGATAAACACGTGCATCAGCCCCAATCAGTAGATCAAAAATTTTAACTGTTTTTGACAGATCCCACTGTCCTTCGGTATGATACAGCCGACTGTTCTGTACCAATGCTGCACCGCCCGTTGCAGGTGCATCAGGGATGGAACTTGATTTAATATCCCAGTTATTGATCCCGATAATGGTGTTTTTTAGATCGTTAAAAGCTTGCGTTCCGGGTACAACACGTCCGGCATCGGCCATTGTACGTGCAGCGTTATTTGCTGTTGCTAGATCAGTTCCGCTGTTCAATTGCGATACCAATGCCGATTTATACTTTGCCGCCCAAACGCTGTTGCTTCCGCCGCTGGCCAGGTCCAGGTTATCGGCAAACGGTTTTACATTGTAGGATTTTCCTGTGTTTTCCAAAGAAATATAACTTAAAATTTAAAAGTTCTTTCCTTTAACTTCCAAACTATGGTTTTGAACGATCACATCCTGCAAACGTATTTTATTCCCCCGCTGAAAAGTTCCGTCCATATCGCCGATACGATAAGTATAGCTGATCCCGGTATGTTCAGTCGGGCGGAAATGCAAGGAAGCGTCAAACTTCAGGTTCTTCACTTCCGGGCTTACCAAATCTTTTTCGTAATATCCGGTACGGGCCACACGCAAAGTTTGGTTGGTTTTTCCGTTGATGGTTAAACCGCTAATGGAAACCACGTTACTTCCGGCAAGCGCGTCATCGCCATATTTGTTCCAACCATCAAAAGCAACATTATTGGCCCCGTTTAATTCGGGGAACGAAGGGTTGGCGCTTTTTAAACTATTGGGGTTCTGGTCAAGCTTGGTATTTGAGATCCAGTCCATTCCGTGCATATAACTTCCGTTCACTTTAAACGCCCATTTGTTGCCAAAAGCTTTTGCATAACGTAAAGCTGTTTCTGTTAATACACTCGGACCAACATCAATTCCATCTACGTGGTTAACTCCTGTGCGTTGGTAAACACTCAAGCCCTGATAAGTAAAAGGGTTTTTGGTAAGCAAATTAGCCATGCCGTTAATAGCATTCATGCCATATAAAGCCGAAGCTGCCCCGGGCGTAATTTCAATGCTTGCAATATCCAGTTCGGTTGGGCCAATGGCATTTCCAAGCGGAACACCGAGCGTGGCAGCCTGTATATCTACACCGTCAACCAGTTGCATAAACCGGAAGTTGTTGGGGATATTAAACCCGCGGGTGTTAGGCACTTTAAAAGTCAGGCTGGAAGTGATCATTTGTACGCCTTTTACGTTTTCAAGTGCATCGTAAAAACTTGGGGCAGGGGAGTTGCGTATAGCGCGGATATCCAGCTTTTCTATGGCCACCGGCGAGCGCAGGATTTTTTCTTCCTGGCGGGAAGCGGTAACCACTACTTCGTTTACGATCAAAGATTGTGTAACCAGTTGCACGCTGAGCAAACTGCCGGCGTTTTTAACCTCAAACTCCTGCGGCAGGAAGCCAATGCTGGAGAATACCAACTGTAATGGAAATTTAGCATTACTGGTAATAGAAAACCTGCCTTGTGCATTTGAGATTGTGCCCGCAGTGCTGCCTTTGATTTTTACAGAAACACCGGGTAGCGGCTGGCCGGTATCGTCTTTTACAACGCCGCTTAAAATGTAATTACCGTTCATTTGGGCGATAGAAAGGAAAGGAACCAGCAGTAAAACAAAAAGTATTTGGGTTTTTAAAAAAGAGGTAGAAATTTTCATGTAGAAGTTTAGAAGTGTTTGAAATTAGTTTTATGAAGATGTTTAAAATTCGGTTGGAGCAAATGTCTTCAACAGCAGCCAGCGAAAGGCGTAGTGAAAAAGAGGCGGTAAAAGAAGTAGTACACAAAGTCTATCAATTAAGTAGGCTAAAATAGGGCAAGATTTTATTTCCTGCAAATAGTTTTTTTCATGCCTTTTATTTTTCGTTGGAAAGTGATTTTGAGGTGATAAAAGAAGTGTTAATTTTACGCCCCGTCCTACACTTCTTTTATGGTTGTTTTCCTGAAAGGCATTTATTTTTTGACTCAGAAAGCTTTGCCTTATTTGGCTGATGGCGGCCGGATCATCATTATCTCAACCGGACTTACCCGTTTTGGCAGATGTAATGTTGGCCAATAATACTGCTTTAGGCCGTGTAGGTATGCCTGATGGCATCGGCGGCATCATTGCTTTTTTATGTACTAAAGAAGCCGGTTGGATCAATGTCCAGCGTATTGAAGCATCCGGCGGTATGTTTTTGTAAGGGTTTTTGATTGGGGATTGATCAGGCTTTCAATTTCTGATGCTTCTTTTACCGGTAAAAAAATGGTGTGGCGGATAATTTCGGCGCACCATTTTTATGTTAAAAGAAGTATTTGAGAAAGTAGAGAGGGAATTAGGATTTTGTAAAATATCTTAGTTGCAAATCCCGAACAAACAAAATTTACTATTATCTGCCGTTCCGAAAATCAATTTCTGATTCAAAGTCTGCTGGAGATAAAATTTTTGTTGTCTGAAAAGTATCAAGAATCAGCAAATCTTTATCTCCGGTTACCAGGAAATCTGCTTTTGAATGTTCAATCAGATCCAACAAAAAATTATCCTTGGGATCCCTGCAAATGAAATTAGTTGGATTAACTTCAAATTTTTCAGCGATAATTTCTAAAAGTTCAATTAAGTCCGAAACGCTTTTTTGTGAAAAGTATTTTTTTAGTTTTTCCCGACTTGTAACTTCTTTGATTTCATCAGGGAGAATAGAAGAAGTAACAATTACAATTTGTCCTTTTGAAATGTGTTTTTTAATGAAGGTCAGATGTTTACCCATTAGAAAACTTATTCAAACATTTGTGTCAAATACAACTTTAATGTTTTTCTCTATCATACCGTTCCTGTCTTACGGCTTCAACTTCCGCATCTATTTCTTTTTCAGATATATCATCGGATTGAAAAGACTTCAGCAATTTTGAAAACTTAGCGTCAATTACTTCTTTTTCTAATTCCTTTGTCAATATTATTTTTTCTTTCTTCGGTAATTGCTTTACCAAAGACAGAATCTGATCAAAAGTTATGTCTAACTGCAAAGAGGTTTTCATGATTTTTTTCCCAAATTTATGGTTTTTATTTGAAGGGATATCTAAGTATTTATACAATACATATCATTTTTATCGTGTTAAAAGAAGCATTTGGCAAAGGAAAAGTATTAAGTTTTGGAGTAATGATGAATAAATTATAGTTTAAAAGATAATGATTGCAAATTCGGCTATTGAACCTTACTTCATTAAATATTCTTTCGCTGTCATAACCGGAATTTCGGAGTTTTTAAAATCCCTTTTATTTCGGGTTATAATTGAATCTAAATTATCTTCCAGAGCAGTATGATATTGAATTGCATCTTCAAAATCTTTGAAATCAGAAACAAAAGCCTATTCTAAAATCTTGTCATCTAAAGGCAAGACTTTTACTAATAGTTTAAACTTGATTAAAATTTTTCTTGCTTCATCAGGTTTGTTATTTTTTGAAATCAGATAATATATGTTGGCAATGGTTAGGGCCGATACAAAAAGATTAACTTCTTTATCGTCAGCAAGCGTAAATAATTCCTGAGCTTCATGATAAAATCCTTCACGTTTTGACAGTAAATCCATTACAATATTTGTATCAACAAAAATATTTTCCATCAGGAATATTTTTCAGACAAATGATCTCTGTACTCTTTTTTATCATCATAATTTCCACTTGGGATGACACCAGTCAAACTTTCAACAAGCGGACTAACTTTTGATTTCTTTTCAGGAGTACGCGTTAAAGAATAAAGATAATTTTCAATCAATTTAGAAAGGGTTAGATGATTGTTTTTAGCGTATGTTTTCGCTTCATCAATTATATCTTTATCGAGATTTATGGTGAGTTTAATGTTCATGGTAATTAGTTTTAAGTACAAAAATAGGAATTAGTTACACGACTTTTTTTGCAGTAATGGTGAATAAATTCTAAGTTCTTATCTCAAAATATCACGATTGTAAATACTGACTAACAAGATATAAAGAGGCTAAATTAATTATTTACAAACAGAAATATTACTAAATGTTAAGCACTATTGCCAAGGCTTTTCGAATGCCGTCCATCGTATCAATATCAACATGTCCCAGCTTCTTTACACAACGTTCCTCAGCAACTGAACGAATTTGAAAACAATCCGCAGAAGAATCTTTTGTCAATTTATTTTGCCTGTCTGATTGAATTTTAACCATCCAGGGTGCTACTGAATATCTTTCCTTCCAATCGGTCAGCGGAACAATTATTTTTAGTGGTAATTTACCAAGTGTATTGTCATTTACGATAATTGCAGGTCTGGTTTTCTTGATTTCAGAACCTACAGTTGGGTCAAGGGAAACAAGCCAGATTTCACCTTGCTTCATAAAATAGTTCGGTATCCAATTGTGTAAAAGCTGTTAATTCTTTGTTTGAAGTATAGTCGTCATAGAGACTATCAACTGCTGACTTTAAATTTTTTTCCTTTTCTGTCCGAATAGATTTAAGGGTTTGCTCAATAATCAATAGTTTTTCTGTAAGTGGTAGCTTATCCAGTTCACGAATTAAAGTTGCTGTCGTCATAATATCAAAGATACAAATTTCAAGTTTCAGAGCAATAACTACAACCTATAGAATTTACAGTATTCAAAAATTATGATGAATAAATTCTAAGTTCAAAAGATCGAACTTATTAATCCAAACTAAGAGAATACGAGCGTTTTATTGTAATATTGTTTTCAAGGCTTCTAAATAATCCTTGTTTTTTGTAAAATCATTGTGTCCTTCGCCTTTCAAGGTAATTAGCCTGTCTCCTTGTTTAAAAAAAGCACTTAGTTTTTTAGATGAACCATAGTATATTGCATTATCAGCATCTCCGTGAAAAATAATAATTGGCACTGTCGTTTTTTGTAAAAATTGATAAGTGTTAAATTTGTACATGATGACAGAAGTATCAATATTCGGAACTACATTTTGTATCCAATCAGTTATACTATAATAAGGGGCTTGCAAGATAAGTTTTTTAGGGTGGTTGTTTGCCGCAAGCATAGTTGCAGGCCCTGTTCCAATAGATTGACCTAAAATAATAATATTCTTCTCCGGATAAACGATTTTCATATCATTATAAGCATCTTGCACATCAATATAAAGCTGTTTTTCACTATTGATTTTACCGCCACTTTTTCCATGGCCTCTATAATCGAGCATAAAAAGGTCATAACGAAGACTTGTATAGGTTTGTGAAATTTCACCCCATTTATTTAGGGCATTGTTACTGCCTTGGAGATAAAAAATCAGTCCTTTTGCAGAATCTGCTTTAAATAATATTCCATTCAATTCAACGTCATCTTTAGTATTGATAAATTTTTCTTCAAACTTATCAGGAAAGTTGAATTTAAAATTTTTGGCAAGAATTGCCCCAGGAAATAACTGCTGCTCTATTTCCTTCTGACTTTGTTTCAATTGTTTTTTAGATTGAGTTTGAGCAACGCTGCAAATACATGAAACTTGTAAAAGAAGAATTGTCAAAAACAGCTTTTTTATCTTTGTCATTTATTTAAAAATTTAAATACTAAAATTCATTTTAGTAAAATATCAAATTACAAAAACATCTCTTAAAATTTATTCCATATACAATTTTATCTCCATAAAAGAAGCATCAAAACCTGCCTCGTATAATTAGGCGTTTCCTTAGTAATGGTAATATCATGCGGGTGCGATTCGCGGATATGTAACATTATATCAAACTTTACCAAATTTTTCAAGTGCTAATATTTCAATAACCCGTTGATGATTTAATGGCAAGTTCATAGTTGCAATTTCCCAGATGATTCATCATCTATACCAAAATATTCATGGGAAATTCGGTTTCTTAAGCGATACATTTCTTCCCATGGCACATCACTATATTTATCCTTTAATAACTGGGGCAAATTTTTAGAAGCCTCACCAATAATTTCAAAGTTACGGATGACTGCATCAACAGTTTTGTAATCCCATTTGAAATGTTGAAAATCAAGTCCTGCAATATATTCCTGTACTCTTTGCATGGATAGGACAATGTCTTCAAGATATAATATGGGGTCTCTTTCGCTGTATTTCAAATGTAGATGACCTGATTGAGGATTGTTCCTTTGATACGTTCCTTTAAAGCATTTTTAGTTACCAGATCTATCGGAAGACCCAAAGTTTGTTCTAAAAACTTTTCTAATGCAAAAAATGACCAGCCGACCGGTTGCGAAAACGCAACAAGTAAGTCTAAATCGCTATTGTCTGTTTGTTGTTCAACTGCATAAGAACCAAAATAACCAATCTCACTAACATGAAATTGGTTCATAAGTACCGGTTTTATTTCCTTTAATTTATTTTCTACGTCAGTTCTTAGTAACATATGTGCAAGATAAGGATTTTAAAAAATGTATTTTTAATAATGCTTCTTTTACCACATAAAAAACCATATCAAACTTAACAATAAGATTTTACCTTGATAAAAGAAGCATCAAAACCTACCTTGTATAATTTGGCGCTTCCTTAGTAATGGTAATATCATGCGGGTGCGATTCGCGGATGCCGGCAGAAGTGATGCGTACAAACTTGGCTTTCTGCAAAGCTGCAATATTGGCGGCACCGCAATAACCCATACTGGCGCGCAAACCGCCCACATATTGGTACATCACTTCCGCCAGGCTTCCTTTTACCGGCACGCGGCCCACAATCCCTTCGGGCACTAATTTTTTAATATCATCTTCTACATCCTGGAAATAACGGTCTTTTGAGCCTTGTTCCATCGCTTCGATAGAACCCATGCCGCGGTAAGCTTTAAAACGGCGGCCTTCATAAATGATAATCTCGCCCGGCGATTCTTCCACACCGGCAAACAAAGAACCGGCCATGATGGAACTTGCCCCGGCAGCAATAGCTTTCGGGATGTCGCCGGTATGCTTGATCCCTCCATCGGCAATCACCGGGATGCCGGTTCCTTCCAAAGCTTTGGCACACTCGTAAACGGCATACAATTGCGGCACACCAACGCCGGCAATGATCCGGGTAGTACAAATAGAACCCGGGCCGATGCCTACTTTTACGGCATCGGCACCAGCTTCTGCCAAAGCTTTTGCGCCTTCACCGGTGGCCACATTGCCAACAATCACCTGTAGATCCGGAAATTTTGCTTTTACAGCTTTCAGCCGGTCAATTACACCTTTGGAATGGCCGTGCGCCGTATCAATGGTAACTACATCTACGCCTGCTTTTACCAGTGCATCTACGCGTTCCAACGTATCGGCAGTAACGCCAACAGCAGCGCCGACACGTAAACGGCCATGTTCGTCTTTACAGGCTTCGGGGAAGTTTTTGAATTTCTGAATATCTTTAAAAGTGATCAAACCGGACAACCGGCCTTCTGCGTCAACTACGGGCAATTTCTCGATCTTATAGTTTTGCAGGATGGCTTCTGCTTGAATTAACGTAGTGCCAAGCGGTGCGGTGATTAGGTTTTCTTTCGTCATCACTTCGCGCACGGGTTTGCTCATGTCTTTTTCAAAACGCAAATCGCGGTTGGTGATGATACCGGTAAGATGATGGTCTCCGTCCACCACCGGTATGCCGCCAATGCGAAATTCCTTCATGATCTTTACCGCATCTGCAATTACCGCATCTACTTTCAGTGTAACCGGATCCTGGATCATGCCACTTTCCGAACGCTTTACTTTGCGCACTTCATCTGCCTGTAACTGGATACTCAGGTTTTTGTGCAGCATACCGATACCGCCGGCCTGCGCAATGGCGATGGCCAAAGCGGCTTCCGTTACGGTATCCATCGCAGCAGAAACAATGGGCACGTTCAGTTTTATTTTCCGGGTTAAAAAGCTTTGGGTATTTACGTCGCGGGGCAAAACTTCGGAGTAAGCCGGTACCAGCAACACATCGTCATAAGTTAAACCTTGGGCAACAAATTTGGCGGGATCAAACTGCATAGCAAACAATTTATGGGTTAATTATTTGCCGGGCAAAGATAGCATTTGCAACGGGATTTTTATTGTATCGGTTTTACGTTAATTCAAGGTTAAATAGAGTTGGCTTAAATATTGCAAAAAGGGGAACAGGAAGGGTGTTGTAAAAGGGCGGGGTTTATGTTTGTTGATGTTTAAAAACAATTATTTTTAAGCCCAAAAGCAATTTTTAACCATAATTGGTTTGTTAATAAAATGAATAGTTTTATATTTAAAATTTCTTTAGAATTGCAGTCATGTTTGTAAAGCCATTATTAGATTTTGAAGACAAAAGCATGAAAAACTTTTTCTTTTTCAGCAATTTGTCTATGTGGATAACAGACGCTGATCTTCAAACTATCCTCGAGATCAATCATACAGCTATTAAAACTTATGGTTACAAAAGAGAGGAAATCCTTCTACAACCTGTAGAAAAAATCATTCCTCAAAATGAGCAACAAAAGCTTCTCCGGCTACCGGCTGGTGTTTCCGATGTTCATCAAATCACAAAAGAAATTTGTTTAATCAGCCATCAGGGCAAAAAATTATATGCCGAAACAACTGTTTCTGCCATTTTGTTCAACGGTAAAGAAGCAAGGCTTTTTATCATGACCGATGTGACCGAAAAGAAGCTTTACCGCACCATGCTGGAAGAAGCGATAGACGAAGAAATCAGCCTAAAATCAAAAAATGAACAGCTTATAAATTTAGCCTATTCAAATTTTCATCTGGCCCGTAAGCCACTGGCCAATATATTAGGTTTGGTAAATGTACTGGATGAATCTGTTATAGTTGACCAAACTTTATTGGAAGCGATAGAATTTTTAAGGGAAAGCAGTAATCAGTTGGACGAACTGATAAAAAACCTTGACCCACAGCAGTATTAATTTTCCGTTTACCTGGCATTGATTTCAACAGGTACAAATCCCGATTTTTAAATTGAAAGACTATAAAAAATATTATCAGCTTCCGGCGACGCCAGAGGAAGTTTACCTTGCTTTAACCAACCCGGTGAGTATCGAAATATGGACCGGCGAGCAGGCAGAAATGTCGGCAACGCCCGGTTCTGAGTTTTCTTTGTGGGAAGGCAGCATCCAGGGGAAAAACCTGGAGTTTGATGAAGGCAAAAAGATTGTGCAGCAATGGTATTTTGGTGAACAGGAAACGGAATCAATCGTAACGATCAAACTGCATCCCGACAAGCACGGCACTTCGGCAGAATTAAAGCACACCAATATTCCTGATGATGATTATGATGACATTGTAGAAGGCTGGAACTCGGCCTATTTTGGTTCTTTGGAAGAATTTTTCTCGTGATCCTAAATCAAAACCGTCTTAGGCTTTTCATTCGATACCCATACTTCTTTTAACCCACAAAAATCAGGATGAACGTTAAAAGCAAATTTATCCTGTTTTGTATTTTTTTTATCAGCTTTTCCGGTGAACTTTCTGCACAATCAAATCTTTCTGTCCCGGCAAATCCTATCGTTTCAGATACACTTTGCAAGCAACAGGACAGCTTATCAACACAAAAAGATATACTGGATATTATCCATCAAATATTTCGTAAAAAAGGTTCACCTAAAGATCATGCTGCCAAAAAGTTTAATTTTTCTATCGTCCCATCCGGAGGTTATACTTTATCTACCGGTCTTGCCGCAAGTTTAACCGCTAATGTTGCTTTTTTTGCAGAACCAAAGCAGCACGAAAACTTATCTTCCGTAAATTCTAACCTCTCTTATAATCAGCACGATCAAATCACTTTTCGCATTATTTCAAATATCTGGACGAAGGACAACAATTATAATTTTGTTGGGGATTGGCGCTTGTATGAATTCCCGGAAAACACGTACGGTTTAGGCAGTTTAACTTCTATAGATGAGTTGAACCCGATCAAATATAGCTTCTCGCGTTTTTATGAAACCGTTTTGAAAAAATTGAGAAAAAACTTTTATGGCGGCCTCGGTTATGATTTGGATTATCATTACGGGATTATCCAAAATGGTAAGGCCGGTCAAACCATTACCGATTATCAGGTTTACGGACAAACTACCAGATCAATATCTTCAGGTATTACGCTTAACCTGCTTTTTGACAACCGGAGAAATTCCATCAACCCAAGGAACGGTACTTATGCAAACCTGATTTACAGGCACAATTTAAAATTGATGGGAAGTGATGTTAACTGGCAATCTTTATCTTTTGACTTTAGAAAGTATATCCCCTTAACCACAAACGGCAAAAATATCCTGGCTTTGTGGACTTTGGAAAACTTTACTTTAAATGGCCACCCGCCATATTTTGATTTGCCCAGCACCGGTTGGGACATGAACGGAAACACCGGGAGGGGATATGCACAGGGGAGGTTTCGCGGGTTGAATATGATCTATACCGAAGCAGAATACCGCTTTGATTTGTCTGGAAATGGTTTGTTTGGCGGTGTTGTGTTTGTTAATGGCGAAAGTTTTTCTGATTATCCCAATAATCGTTTCCAAAAAGTTTTGCCTGGGTACGGGCCGGGCTTGCGTATCAAATTTAACAAACGTTCTTCCACTAATCTGTGCATAGATTACGGCTTTGGCGTTAATGGGTCGGGTGGTTTGTTTGTAAACTTAGGCGAGGTCTTTTAAAACTGCCGATGCTTCTTTTAGCACCTAAAAAATAGTGCTCTTTATGCTGAAAATATCAAGGTCATTCAGCGTTTACAGTCTTAAAATTCTATTTTTGCCGCCCGGCTTCCTTTCAATGTAAAATTTTTACTAATCGTTTCCGGAAAAAAATTATCATATCATGTTTGATCCTGCCCTTGTAAACCGTTTTGGCAAATTGGAAACGCCGTTTTATTATTACGACCTGGAATTGCTTAAAGCCACTTTAAAACCCTGTGCCGATGCTGCTTTTAAGCACCGTTTTTATGTGCATTATGCTATGAAAGCAAATTTTAACCCTCGTGTTTTAGCTACCATCCAAAGCTTTGGTTTTGGTGCCGATTGTGTGAGCGGAAACGAAGTGCTGGCTGCCGTTAACCATGGTTTTAAAAAAGAAAAAGTGGTTTTTGCAGGCGTAGGGAAATCTGACAAGGAAATAAACCTGGCATTGGATCAGGATATTTTTTGCTTCAATGTAGAATCTGTTCAGGAGTTGCAGATCATCAACGACCTGGCGGCAGCTAAAAACAAAACGGCCGGTATTGCCATCCGCATCAACCCAAATGTGGATGCACATACACATCATTTTATCACCACCGGCTTGGAAGAAAACAAGTTCGGCATCAATACATGGGAGTTGCCGGCAGTTGCAGAAAAGCTTCGCGAATGCAGGAACCTGCAGTTTTTAGGGATTCATTTTCATGTGGGTTCGCAAATTAATGACATGAGCGTTTTCCGGAACCTGTGCTTGAAAGTGAACGAAATGCAGCTGTGGTTTCAGGAGGAAGGTTTTACGGTGAAAATCCTGAATGTGGGCGGCGGTTTGGGCGTGGATTATGAGCAGCCTGACGAACACAGTATCCCGGATTTCGCCGGTTATTTCCAGGTTTTCAAGGATTTTTTGCAGGTAAACGAAGCACAGGAAGTTCATTTTGAATTGGGCCGCGCTTTAGTAGCGCAATGTGCATCACTGATTGCCCGTGTTTTATATGTAAAGAACGGTATCAAAAAAAACTTTCTGATCCTGGATGCCGGGATGACAGAATTGATCCGCCCGATGTTGTACCAGGCTTATCATCAGATTGAGAACCTGAGCCGTCAGCCATCAGCAGTCGGCGAAAATGCAGTTGCCATAAACCATGAACCATCAGCTATGAACCATCCTGAAACCGCAACCGGCAACTCACAACCTATAATTGAATACGATGTTGTCGGCCCTATTTGTGAAAGCACTGATTGTTTTCGTACCGATGTAGAACTGCCTGAATCAGAAAGAGGAGATTTAATTGCCATTCGTACCACCGGTGCTTATGGTGAGGTGATGGCTTCGGGCTATAATTTACGAAACCGGGTGCAGGCAGTTTATTCGGAAGGGTAATGCTGTTTTTATCATGCAAAAAATTAGCAGCAACTTTAAAAAGATGAAAATTTAACCTGATATAATTATGGAGGAAGCTGAATTTAAATCACTGACAGTTGGGCTTTTGCCAGCGTATTGTAAAGAGGTTAAAGTTGAAGAGTTGATTGCGTATGCAAAGCTGCAAGACAGCGGACTTTCTATAGATACTTTTAGCTTTTACACTTCGGTTTCGGCTGTTTATTCTTCCAAAATTGAAGGGGAAAACATAGAACTTGATTCTTATGTAAAGCACAAAAGGTTCGGTATCAGGTTTTTGCCAGATTACACCCGAAAAATAGACGATTTGTATAACGCCTACCAGTTTGCTAAATCAGTAAACTTAAACGAAGCAAACATAAAAAAGGCACATCAAATACTTACCAAGCATATCTTACCTAAAAACCAGCAGGGAAAAATCAGGGCTGGTAACATGTATGTAACCACGGCCGATGGAAAAATAGAATATGTTGCAGCATTACCTTTTGCCCTTCAAACAGAGTTGGATAAATTTTATAAAGACATGTTGAGCTTATTAAAAATGGAGTTATCGATACAGGAAATCTTTTTCTTTGCATCATTGCTGCACCTGGTATTTGTAAAAATTCATCCTTTTAATGATGGAAACGGCAGGATTTCACGTTTGTTGGAAAAGTGGTTTTTAGCAGAAAAATTAGGTGAAAAAGCATGGCTTGTTCAGTCTGAAAAAAACTATTATCTGTATCATCAAACCTATTACAAAAACATTAGGCGATTAGGTTTAGAATATGACAATTTGGATTATTCGAAAGCATTGCCTTTTTTGCTGATGTTGCCGGATTGTTTAAAAATGGATTTACCGGAATAAAAAAAGTATCTGATAACTTTAATGTGTATGATCAAAATCGCCCTCCACGAAATCAAATTTTTTGCCTATCAGGGGTTTTATTCGGAAGAACACATCCTGGGTAATCACTTTTTGGTAGATGCGGAAGTAGAATTTCAAAGTAAAAATATGGACGATGAAATTGCAAATACTGTTAACTACGAAAAATTGCATTCGATAGTAGCAGAAGAAATGAAGCAGCCGCGCAAACTGCTGGAAACGCTGGCGCAGGAAATGGTTGCCAAAATCCGTTCTGCATATCCTAATTTGGAAACCATCAAAGTTGCAATCAAAAAATTAAATCCGCCATTGCCAGGCGAAGTGAAATATTCGCTTGTTGAAATTACCTATATAAAAGAAGCATGAGTTTTAATACGATAAACGAAGCAATCCTGGACCAGATCAGGGAAATTGCCGGAGCAAATGCTGTTTTTACCGATCTGAATGACTTGGAAAATTACAGTCATGATGAAACCGAAGACTTACATTTTTATCCGCAGGCAGTGGTGAAGCCGCAAACAACAGAACAAGTTTCTAAACTGATGAAACTGGCCAGCCAATACAACTTACCGGTTACACCACGTGGCGGAGGTACAGGTTTAAGCGGCGGGGCGTTGCCGGTAAAAGGCGGTTTGCTGCTGGCGATGGAAAAGTTCAGCAAGATTTTAGAAATCGACGAACGCAACTTGCAGGCAACGGTAGAACCTGGCGTAATTACCGAAGTTTTTATGGACGCGGCAGCAGAAAAAGGTTTGCTTTATCCGGTGGACCCGGCCAGTAAAGGTTCTTGTTTTATCGGCGGAAATGTATCGCATGGTTCCGGCGGGCCACGAGTGGTAAAATACGGAACGATCCGGGAATATATTTTGAATTTGGAAGTGGTTTTGCCTAACGGTGAGATCATTTGGACAGGTGCCAATACTTTGAAATATGCTTCCGGTTATAACTTAACGCAATTGATGATTGGCTCGGAAGGCACACTTGGCATCATCACCAAAATTGTGGTGAAATTAGTACCGAAACCTACACACGATTTGCTGCTGCTGGCTTCTTTTCAAACGGATGAAGATGCTTGTTCGGCTGTTTCGGCTATTTTCCGTGCCGGTGTAATTCCTTCGGCAGTAGAATTTATGGAAAGAAAAGGCGTGGAATGGGTGATGGAACATGATGCCATCAGTTTTGACCTAAAGCCGGAGGTCTCCTCTTTTTTGCTGATTGAAGTAGATGGCAACAACCCGGATGTTTTATTTTCCGATTGTGAAAAGGTGAACGAAGTGCTGGAACAGTATCATTGCAGCGAGGTGTTGTTTGCAGATACGTCCGCACAAAAAGAAGAACTTTGGCGGATGCGCAGAACGATGGCGGTTTCGGTAAAATCCAATTCGGTTTATAAAGAAGAAGATACGGTAGTGCCCCGAGCTGCTTTACCGCAACTGATGAAAGGCATCAAAGCAATCGGTGCAAAGTTTGGTTTTGAATCTGTTTGCTACGGACATGCCGGCGATGGAAATTTACATGTCAATATCATCAAAGCCAACATGAGTGACAACGATTGGAACCATCAGCTTAAAAATGGTATCCGCGAAATATTTGAACTGACTATTTCGCTTGGCGGTACGATATCCGGCGAACATGGCATCGGCTTGGTGCAGAAGGATTACATGCCACTCAAATTTTCTGAAATACATTTAAACCTGATGCGCGGGATCAAACAGGTTTTCGATCCGAATGGCATCCTTAACCCCGGCAAGATTTTTTAGTGCATAAAAACAGTATGCCGCTTTTGCTGCTTTGTTGGTTAATATACAGAGTATCTATGGCAGAAAAAAAAGGCATACAAGTTGTTTTTGGGGATATTACCCTTATCAATGCAGATGCAATTGTGAACGCGGCAAATTCATCCTTATCAGGTGGGGGAGGTGTAGATGGTGCCATTCATCGTGCAGGCGGGAAAGCAATTTTGGAAGAATGTAAAGCGATTGCGGCCAAACAAGGCGGCTGCCCAACCGGCGAAGCGGTAATTACAACAGCAGGAAAATTGCCGGCAAAATACGTGATCCATACGGTTGGCCCTGTTTGGCACGGCGGCAAAATAAGGAAGAAGAAAAACTGGCCAATTGTTATATCAATTCTTTAGAATTAGCAGAAGCCCATCAGCTGGCTACCATTGCTTTCCCTAATATCAGTACAGGAGTTTATGGTTTCCCAAAAGGCCGTGCCGCACACATTGCTGTGCAAACGGTTGAAAATTTTTTGGACAGAAGCGAAGAAATCAGTCAGGTGATCTTTGTTTGCTACGATCAGGAAAATTTTGGTTTGATAAAAAGGTGCCTGGATCAGCCTAAGTCCTAACAGTAAAGTAATCCTTCTATTGTAAAAATTAAATTACAAATTTATTTATCCTTTTGATTATCAATGTATGTATGAAATTTGTTAATCGTTCGATTGAATTTATAAAAACATAAAAGTTGTTTTGTGCTTAACAAAGTACCTGTTTAAGTTTTGTTGGCTATTTATGATGCTTCTTTTATCCCATAAAAAACATTAAGCCATTTTGGTTTTTATCAGACTGTGATAAAAACAAAATTTTAAAGGCTAAAAGAAGCATTGTAATCAACCCTGTATCTTTCAAAAGATCAAATAGAATTAAACAGGCTATACTAATAACAAATTCATTATGCGTTTCAACTGCATTAAAATCTATTGTGTCCTATTCTTCACGTTCTGCTGTCCGTATTTTTTAAAAGCACAAACTCCAAGAGATTCCCTTCAAGCGGTTGTTTCTTTGCAGGAATGTATCCGCTACGCGTTAAAAAACCAACCTGTTTTAAGGCAGACACTGCTTGATCAGGAAATCAACGAGCGTAACATTGGTATAGCATTGTCTGCCTGGTTGCCGCAAGTTAATGGAACAGGTAGCCTGCAACACTATTTTCAGTTGCCTTCATCCGCTTTTCCAAATGGTTCGGGCGGTACAACAGTTACCAGGATAGGTTTATACAACACTTCTGTGCTTAGCCTTGGGGCATCACAGGTTTTGTACAACAACGATGTTTTACTTGCTTCACGCGGTGCTAAATATTCAAGGCAGTATTATCAGCAAAATACCCAGGTCAACCAAATTAATACAGTAGCTAATGTAAGTAAAGCTTTTTATGATGTTTTGCTTTCTGAAAAACAATTGGACATCATCAATGCAGATATTTTGCGCTTGAGGCTTGCTTTAAAAGATGCTTATCAGCGCTATCAGGCGGGTGTGGTAGATAAAATTGATTACAAACAGGCAACTATCGCCCTAAACAACGCTTTATCCAGCTATAAACAAACGCAGGAAGCGGTAAAATCCAAAACAGCAGTTTTAAGGCAATTAATGGGCATTACGAATGACCGGAACATAATGCCTGTTTATGACAGTTTGCGTTTAGAACAGGAAACCAGGATAGATACCATGCAAATGCTGGACGTAAAGAACCGGTTAGAATATCAGCAGCTGGAAACACAAAAAAGCATACAAGGTTTAAATGTAAGTTATTATAAATGGGGATTTTTACCATCCCTGTCGGCTTTTGGAAATTACAACCTAAACTATCTTAACAACAGCTTCGCTAATTTATATAACCAGTCTTTCCCTAACTCGCTTGCCGGATTAAATTTAAGCATTCCTGTGTTCCAGGGCACACGTCGTTTACAGAATTTACGTAAGGCCAGGCTGGAAGTGGACCGGGCCAGTCTTGATCTGGTAAATATCCATACCCAGATCAATACCGAATATGAGCAGGCATTAAGTACTTACAAAAGCAGTTATTACGATATGCAAATCTTAAAGCAGAATGTGGATCTGGCGCGTGATGTTTATAATGTGGTTTTCCTGCAATACCGGGAAGGTATTAAAACTTATCTGGATGTGATTGTAGCCCAATCAGACCTTCGTACTTCAGAATTAAATTATAACAACGCACTATTTATGGTGCTGTCCAGCAAAATAGACCTGCAAAAAGCATTGGGTTCCCTTTCTGTTAATTATTAAAATTCAATTACAGCATGAAAAATAAATATATACCGATTATTCTGTTAATAGGCTCGATAGGATGGTTGTCTTGTTCTAAACCAAAGAAAAAAAACACGGCCATACCGCCCACACCGGTAAGTGTACAAGCAGCCGAAAAAACGGATGCAACTTATTACGATCAGTTCCCGGGTACCGTGGTTGCTTTAAACAGTGTTGAACTACGTTCTCAGGTTACTGGTTTTATAACCGGGATTTATTTTAAAGAAGGAACGGTTGTGCCAAAAGGGAAAGTTTTGTATGAAATCGACCGCAGGCTCTACGAAGCAGCTTATCAGCAGGCACAGGCAAATTTACAGAGTGCAAACGCCAGTTTAAACCGTGCCCAAAAAGATGCAGACCGGTATATACAACTATCAAAACAAGACGCTGTTGCACGCCAGATATTGGATAATGCCGTAGCGACATTAGAAACCAGCAAAAGCCAGGTTTCAGCTGCCGTCGCTGCAGTAGCATCAGCCAGGACAAATCTTGGGTTTGCGGTTATCCGTGCCCCTTTTACCGGTAGGATCGGGATTTCACAGGTGAGGCTGGGCGCGCAAATTGCCACAGGTTCTACGCTGCTCAACACCATTTCTTCAGAAAATCCCATTGCGGTAGATTTTGTGGTAGATGCAGGCAACATAGATCGCTTTATCAAACTGCAACATAAAACAGTTAAGCAGGATTCTACTTTTAAAGTGTCGTTGTCAAATGGCGTAAACTATGATCATTCAGGAAAAATAGCGGTAATTGACAGAGGCGTAAATAGCCAAACCGGAACGATCAAAGTACGGATACAATTTCCAAATCCAAAAAATGAACTGGTTGACGGGATGAGTTGTGTATTAAATGTTTTAAATAAGGCTTCCGGAGATCAGGTAGTTATCCCAAACAAAGCAGTGATTGAGCAAATGGGCGAATATTTTGTTTATGTTGCGCAGGATACCATCGCCAAGCAGCTTAAAGTAAAAACAGGCCCTAAAGTAAACAGCAACATTGTTGTTTTAAGCGGTATAAAAGTAGGTGATAAAATCATTACCGAAGGTTTACAGAAGCTTCGCGATGGCGCGCACATTACTTTAGGTGCACCAAAACAAGCAGCTCCGGGCCAGCAACAAACAGGTAAATAATTTTTAAAAACAGGAAAGCATCATTATGATTGCAGAAACTTTTATACGAAGGCCGGTTACCGCTATCGTTATTTCATTGGTTATCGTTATCGTTGGTTTATTGGCCATGAGTTCTTTGTCCATCGGCCAGTATCCCGAAATTACACCTCCAACAGTGCAAATTACCGGAACTTATACCGGGGCAGATGCTCAAACGGTTGAACAAACCGTGGCTACGCCGATAGAAGTACAGGTGAACGGTACTCCCGGGATGACTTATTTAACCAGCAACAGCACCAGCAACGGACAAATGACCATGACAGCCAACTTTGAGGTTGGTACAGATATTAATATTGCTACGCTGGATGTGCAGAACCGTGTAAGTATTGCCCAACCAACTTTACCTCAGGAGGTACAGCGTTTAGGTTTAACCGTTAGGAAAAGAAACCCGAGCATCCTGATGCTGGTTGCATTGTATTCGCCAAAAGGAACACACAATGTTACTTTTTTGGATAACTATACCAATATTTTTGTTAAAGATGCACTTGGCAGAACCAAAGGCGTCGGTGATATTTTTACCCGTGCCGATGATTTTAGTATGCGGATTTGGTTAAAGCCCGATAAATTAGCCGAACTGAATGTTACTGCTGCACAGGTAACAGCAGCTTTGCAGGAGCAAAACGTACAGGTGGCAGCCGGAACGGTAGGGGCACCTCCTCAAAAAAACTCGCAAGTATATGAATACACGGTGTTTGTAAAAGGAAGGTTGGTAAAACCGGAAGAGTTTGGTAACGTAATTGTTAAAACAGATCCTACAACCGGTTCAATTGTTTATTTAAAAAATGTTGCCCGTATTGAGCTGGGCAAGTTCAATTATACCGGCAATTCATTTGTTGACGGGAAAAGAGCATCTTACTTACTTGTTTACCAGGCACCGGGCAGTAATGCACTTTCTACTGCGGCAGGGGTTTATGCCACAATGGATCAGCTTAAAAAACAGTTTCCGGTAGATGTGGACTACGTAGTGCCTTTCGAATCGGTAACGGTTGTACAGGTCTCCGTGCACGAGGTGGTTATAACACTTCTTATTGCATTGGGTTTAGTTGTATTGGTGGTTTATCTGTTCCTGCAAAGCTGGCGTGCCACATTAATTCCGGTGCTGGCCATTCCGGTATCCATTATAGGCACATTTATATTTTTCATCCCGCTTGGGTTTACCATTAATACACTTACTTTATTTGGGTTTGTGCTGGCCATAGGTATTGTAGTGGATGACGCCATTGTAGTAGTTGAAGCCGTCCAGCATTACATGGACGAGCAGGGCATGTCGCCTAAGGATGCTACTTTGCACGCCATGAGTGATATTTCTGCACCGGTAATTGCCATTGCCCTTATTCTGGCGGCAGTATTTGTTCCGGTAGGTTTTGTTCCGGGCATTGTGGGGCGTTTGTACCAGCAGTTTGCCATTACCATTGCCATTTCTGTATTGATCTCTGCTTTTGTGGCTTTATCATTAACGCCGGCATTGTGTACACTTATTTTAAAACCTACCGATAAGGATAAAGCTCCTTCTTCCTGGTTAGATAAATTCTTTAAAAAATTTAATGATTGGTTTGGCAACATTACGTCCCGTTACCGTAACGGGGTTGATAAAGGTATCAATCATGCAAAATTTGTTGTTGTTATATTGGTTTGTATTGTCGTCGGGGCAGTTTTGCTGTTTCAAAACAAGCCTTCCGGGTTTATCCCTACGGAAGATGAAGGCAGGGTTTATATCACTTTTGATTTACCGGAAGCATCCTCAACCACCAGAACGGTTAACGTACTAAAACACATGATGAACATCTTGGACAGCGTGCCTGCGGTTGGCCACTACGCGGCACTCGGAGGATTAAATGTGGTTACTTTTGCCAATAAATCAAATAGCGGTACTATTTTTTGCTCGCTTAAGCCCTGGGACCAGCGGAAAGATAAATCGCAGCAGTTGCTGGCTGTAGTTGCTATGTTGCAGCAAAAATTATCGGTGATAAAAGAAGCAACTGTCGTGGTTATTCCGCCGCCGGCTATTCCTGGCCTTGGCAATACGGCTGGTTTCTCTTTTATTATTGAGCAAAAAGAACCCAGTACGGATATTAAAGGCTTTGAAGGTGTTATTAAGAATTTTGTTGCCGAAGCCAATAAACGGCCCGAAATTTCAAGGGCTTTTACCTTTTTTACAGCCCGTACGCCTGGTTACCAGTTAGAGGTTGACCGTGAAAAAGCTAAAAAAATGGGTGTTCTGGTTTCTGATATATATACCGCCTTACAAACCTACCTTGGAAGTACCTATGTAAATGATTTTACCATTTACGGCCGTAATTTCCGGGTACTTGAACAGGCTGATTCTTCCTATCGTACCGATATTAAAAACATTAGTCAGTTCTATGTACGAAATTCTGCCGGAACAATGCTTCCTTTAAGTGCGCTTACTTCTTATAAAGTGATAGAGAGTGCCCCGCTCATTTCCCACTATAACCTGTTCCGCTCTTCAGAAGTTGACGGCAGCCCTGCCCCTGGTTACAGTAGCGGCGATGCTTTAACTGCTTTAAAAGAAGTAGCGGCCAAAACACTGCCGCAAGGCTATGGTTACGAGTTTTCCGGGTTGAGCCGTGAAGAGCTGGCTTCCGGATCCAAAACGATATATATTTTTGGCCTGTCCATCATGTTTGTGTTTTTGTTCCTGGCTGCTTTGTACGAAAGCTGGTCTGTGCCTTTTTCGGTGCTGCTGGCCGTGCCGATAGGTGCATTTGGCGCCATTTTAATGTTAACTTTTGTACCGCATATCGACAATAACGTCTATGCCCAGATCGGGTTGATCACATTAATTGGACTGGCTGCAAAAAATGCCATCCTGATTGTAGAGTTTGCCAAAGAAAGGGTGGATAAAGGTATGGACCTGGAAGAATCAACGCTGGAAGCAGTGAACCTTCGTTTGCGGCCAATTGTAATGACCTCGATGGCCTTTATGCTGGGCGTTTTACCATTGGTGTTTGCAAGCGGTGCAGGTGCACAATCGCGCCAAACCATTGGTTTTACGGTTTTAGGCGGGATGCTTGCCGCAACTCTGCTTGCCATATTTATTGTTCCGGTTCTGTATGTAATCATTACCAAAGCGGCTTACGGCAAGAAAAAGCTGGAAGAGCTGAAAGCAAACTACAAACCCGACGAAGAAAAGCATCAATAACCCGTAACAGTTTTTAGTGCATAAAAGGAGCATCAGGGTTTGTTGCCCCTTTTTGTTTTTAAATAAATCCCTTTTCGTCCTTTTAAAAGGCATCTCTAAAAGCCCGTATTATTTGTTTGGCCTCACCTTTAATTCCTCTCCATTGGAGAGGAAAAGGAGCGTTTTTAGAGATGCCCTAAAATAAAGCCTGATCGGATTTCGATTTTTTTAAAAAATCAGGATGCTTCTTTTACCACCTTAAAATTGGCGCGCATCCAATATTTTTCTTCAACCAAAATAAAAAGATCAAAATTTTTGTATGGTAAAAGAAGCATCGAAAATAAATCAAATAAATTTTTTATAAGTTGTAAATACACTTAGATTTATCGTTGCTAACCAGCTTAAATTCACAGTAGTAGTGTTGTTGTAATACCTGTTATGGAATGAAATTCTACCTTGTTTTTATAGCCTGTTTTATTCTGTCGCTGGCTCAGGTCCATAGCCAGTCGTCTTCCCAGTGTCCTCAAAATATAGGGTTTGAAACCGGAACGCTGCAAAATTGGGAATGCTATATTGGTAGTGTTTCCCGTGCAGGTGTTATTTCCGTATCGCCTTCGGCGCCGGTTTCAAACAGACATGCTATATTAAAATACGCTGCCAATCAGCTTGACCCTTATGGAAAATTTCCGGTTACCTGCCCCAACGGCAGTACATATTCGTTAAAATTAGGAAATGATAATACAGGCGCACAGGCAGAAAGGGTGAGCTATACTTTTACGGTTCCTGCCAACCAAACTTATAGCATCATTTACAATTACGCCGTGGTATTTCAAAACCCGGACCATGCAGATTATGAGCAACCTAAGTTTACGGCCCGTGTGTTTGATGTAAGTTCAAATAAATATGCAAACTGCGGTTCTTTTGAATTTGTTGCTTCTTCCGGTTTACCTGGTTTTCAACGATCTGGTGTCGGGAACAGCGTTTTCTACAAACCCTGGGCGCCCATCACCATTAATTTGTCAGGCTATGCAGGAAAAACATTAAGGCTGGAATTTACTACCAATGATTGTACGCGCGGCGGCCATTTCGGATATGCTTATATTGATGTCAACGAAAATTGTGCGTCGCCCATCACCGGGGAAACGTATTGTGCCGGCAATTCATTTGTAAAACTAAGCGCACCGGCAGGTTTTAAAGAATATTATTGGTACACCGATAATTTTTCGAAAGTGCTGGGCACTTCCAATACTTTGACCTTATCTCCCGCGCCGCCTGACCTTACGCATTATGCTTTAAGGATCGTTCCTTTTCCGGGTTTGGGCTGCGAGGATACTTTATACACCACTATCCACGCTTCTCCTGATGTGCTGACCTTAAATGTACAGCCAAAAATTTCCGGCTGCGAATCCGGTATCAGTTTAAAAGAAAAAAGTATTACCGAAGGCAGCAGTCCGAATTTAACCTTTTCTTACTTTACCGATCCGGATGCCAACGACTACGTTCCCGACCCGGAACATGTGGTTACCAGCGGAACTTATTATATCCGGGCTGTAAATTTGGCCGGTTGTTCTGATATTAAACCAATCGTAGTCAGGTTGAACAATACACCTTCACTCATCATCACCGATCCGTATGCTGTTTGTACACCCGGAAAAGCGGATTTGACGCAGCCAAAAGTAACAGCGGGAAGCAATGCCGCCTTAACTTATACTTATTGGAAAGATAAAGATGCAACCATACCGTTAAAATCACCGGAAGCCGTAGATTCTGCCGGGACCTATTACATCAAAGCAATAAATACTTTAGGATGTACTGCTATTGCACCGGTAAAAATAGTGATTGGTACCCAGCCAAACCTTGTTGTCAAGAACGTGGTGGCTTGTTTAACCGTAAACTTAACGGATGCTGCCCTTACAACCGGTAGCGACCCTTCCTTGGTTTTTTCTTACTGGAAAGATATTGCAGCTACAAACGTTTTGCCATCACCAGATAGCGTTGCCAGCAGCGGAACCTATTATATCAAAGGCCTCAATGCTGCGGGCTGCTACAGCGTTAAACCGATAGCGGTACAAATTTATCCGATGCCGGTTTTCCGGGTTACGCCTGCTGTTACTGTTGTTTTTCCGGCAGCGGCAGATCTCACAACGGTATATACCGGCAGCGATAGCTTGACTTACACCTACTGGAAAGACCAGGCTGCAACCATTGTCCTGGATAACCCGAATGCCGTTCAAAAAAATGGTATTTACTACATTAAAGCTTCCAACAAAGGTATTTGTGCCCTTATTTTACCGGTTGCTGTTACCATCAATCCGCCGGTAATGGTAAAAATTATTGCCCCGAATGTTTTTACACCCAATAATGATGGCACAAACGATCTTTTCAGGATCAGTTATGAAGGTTCGCTGCAACTGACTTATCTTAAAATTTACAACCGCTACGGGCAGTTGGTTTTTGAAACCAAACAATTAAGCAATTACTGGGACGGCAATTATAACGGCGGCAAAGCACCTTTGGGCACTTATTATTGGGTAATTGAAGGAACAGACATTTACCGGAAAGAGCGTGTGTTTAGGTCAGGTTCGGTTACAGTGATCCGCTGATTGGGGTTATATAAGTTAGTTATGCTGTACAATTAAAACAGAATATTATATTTGAAGATCAAAACAGGAAATGGTGTCTTCCTGAAACAAACCGCCGATTTGGCTGATGGCGCCTGCAAACCATACTCTTTTTATAGGGTAAAAATTGATATGCAGGCATGTTTAATCTAAAAAAAGTCCCTTCGCATTATTTTGTTTTTCGCCATTTGTTAAAGTGGACATTGTGGATCGCGCCTCTGGCCGCAGTCATCGGTTCTTTCGTTGCCCTGTTTCTGTGGCTGCTGGATTGGGCTACTCAATTCCGGTTCCTGCATCCCCGGATACTGTTTTTACTGCCCTTTTCTGGTGTCCTGATCTATTTTTTGTACCGCTTTGCCGGAAAGAACGCTGCCGCCGGGAATAATTTAATTATTGATGAAATACATCAGCCAGGCGGCGGCGTACCGTTCCGGATGGCGCCATTGGTATTCATCACTACCATCATCACCCATTTATTTGGCGGTTCTGCCGGAAGGGAAGGTACAGCCGTACAAATTGGCGGAAGCTTTGCCGGATTATTGGCCAGAAAAGCAAGGTTCAACACAGAAGACAGCAGCGTAATTTTAACCGCAGGAATAGCGGCCGGTTTTGGTGCCGTGTTTGGTACGCCTTTAACCGGTGCTGTTTTTGCCATGGAAGTTTTGGCGATTGGCCAGGTGAAATACAATGCCTTACTACCCTGCCTGATAGCCGGTATTGTGGCTGATGTAACTTGCAGTACCTGGGGCGTTGAGCATACGCATTATCGCATTGCTGATTTGCCTGAAGCACATCTTTTTCCTTATTTTAAAGTAAACATTATATTAATGGTTAAGATAGCGGCTGCCGGAATTGCTTTTGGGTTAGTCAGTAATTTCTTTGCAAAACTCACGCATTTTGTTCAACATACGGCTTCCAACCTTGTTAAAATTAAATGGCTGATTCCATTTGCAGGCGGTACAACTATTATCATCCTCACTTATTTGCTGGGAACAAGGGATTATCTCGGCATCGGTATCGTTTCCGATCATCGCGGCGGTGTTTCCCTGACTGCTGCTTTTCATGCCGGGGGAGCTACTTATTGGAGCTGGTTCTGGAAGATCCTTTTTACCGCCATCACTTTAGGAACCGGTTTTAAGGGCGGGGAAGTAACACCCTTGTTTTTTATCGGTGCCACTTTGGGCAATGTTTTAGCTGTGCTTTTTGGCGTTCCAATTGATCTGCTGGCCGGTTTAGGTTTTATCGCCGTTTTTGCCGGTGCCACCAACACACCTTTAGCTTGTACCTTAATGGGTGCCGAACTTTTTGGCGGAGGCAACTTGTTGTATTACGCCATTGCTTGTTTCACGGCTTATTATTTTAGCGGGAAAGCCGGGATTTATAGTTCGCAGCGGAGGATGGTTTTTAAGGATGGAGTGGGGGAGTGAGGTATTAGCTATTAGAAATCAGTTTTCCTGTTTTTGCCCTTGTTCCTTGTTTTCGTTTATGCAACTCTTCTTTTCTTTGTTTAATAAACGCACTAAATTCTTTTACTTCTTCTTCTGTCCAAGGTTTATCTATAACGTGAAAATCAACGTTTTTTGGCTCTCTTATCAATCCCATAAATCACTTTTTAAAATATTGGTTAATCAATCTTAATGCCGCAGGCGTTTCAATAAACATCTTTGTTCCTTTAAAAGGTGTAGCAAAAAGTGTCTGTTGATAATGTTTGATCAGAGCAGTCTTTGCATCAAAAGCTAAAAAGCCTTCGTATCCTTTCTCAAATGCAAGTTTACATGCGAATGCTACTAAATTACCGGGAACACCTGCATAAATTTTATTTTTTCCTTTATTAAATTTTGCACTTTCAATAAGGTGCATAAAAATATGCTCACCTCTGTCGCTCAAACTTATTAATCCTTGTAAAATGTTCGTATTGTCTTTTATTACCAGCTTAAATATTTCCCTATCTGCTAATTTCGATTGTTTGCCCCAATCGAAAAGCCATTCTGATTGTTTGATCTGCTTTATGTCTTTGCTTGTTAATTGAATAACTTCGGTATCAAATACATCTCCGGAAATTACATTTTCAATTGAATTTGTCAGCTTATCTATTTCAATATCAACGTAAGTTTTTTGCTGATTTCCCAAGTGCTGGTTTACTAAATCTATCCGTCCTTTTCTGTTGTTATATTAGTTTACTAATTCAAAAGTACAAAAATATAATTAAATTATGTTCAAATGCTAAGCGGCAATACCATTAAATCCTTTTCCACATATTCTTTAAGATGTGGATTTAAAGACCTAAGTGCGATCAAGTCAACTTTCAGGCCAAGTCTTTCTGTTAGTTCCTGTTCCAAACCAATAATTTCTAAAAGATTAATGTCCTGTTCAAAATCAATTAAAACATCCAAATCACTATTTGCCTTGTTTTCTCCACGTGCATAAGAACCAAAAATGCCAATCATTTTAGGATTGAACTTTGATGCAATATCAATGATTTGATTTTGTTGTTTTAAAGAAATCATTAGTTTAATATTTTTGATTTTTGCCTATTGTTTGCAAAGTTAGTCGTTCAATTTCTTTGGCAATTTCTGCAATTACATCCTTGTTTTGTATCTCTTTTTTAGTTTTAACTTTTGTTGAGAAAATAATTAAAACCTTTCCACCATACTTTTCTTCAAAAGATTCAAAATTTGCTTGCATTCTTTCAGAGGGTTTAAAACTTCTGAAGTTTGTATTTGCTGTTACTGGTTTAAGTTGAATGCCAAATGCTTTAGTGCCAACTTTTCCAATATAATCGACATCACAAGTATGGTCTAAATCAGTATCGCATTCTTCAAAAATCACTTCGGGAAAAACTTTTGCCAATACGTCATTAACTATAGACGTTTCATTTGCAAATCTATCGTAAAGCTCTTGTCTTACGGTTTCCACTTCTTGGTCAATAATCTCTTGTGGTGATTCATAAGCTTGAACTGATTTAAGAATATCAGAAAGTTTGCTGTCAATAACTTCTTTTTCCAATTTTTTTGTTAGTTTGATTTTTTGTCTTTCAGGTAGTTGCTTTATCAAATTTAAAACTTGACGAAAGGTAAGTGATAAGCTTAAGTCTACTCTCATATTAATTTACAAATAAGTTATTATTTATCCACCGATATTTTTAAAAGCTTCATATATTAAATGTTTGGTTTTTTCAAAATCAGATTTGTTAGTAATTGTTATTTCCAGATCACCTATCATTCTACCAGTATTACTAACATCTCTTCCTTGTAGTGGAAATGGTTCAAAGTCCCTTGGGTTTAGTTTAAGATAAAGCTTAATTTCATTTTTATAAGTTTTAAGACATACGAAGTTTTGAATGGTCTTATAAGCTATGTAACGTTTCTTTGAACTTTCATCTACATGGTCATCTATACTTAATATATATTTTCGAATTTCTTCGAATAGTTCAATTACGTTAGGGCTAACTAATTCCAAATGTTGCTCTATAGTATGAATGGCTGTTTTACGGGTTATTGCAGCTTTTCGGCCAGCTTCTATCATTACAGGATTTTTCTCTTTAAAATTGTCGTTAGATTCTGCAATTGTTGTAATTTTCCGTCTATATATTTCTTCAATATTAAAGATCCCATTTTCGTAAATTTTATATTGCCATAATTCGATATTTGCGCCCATAACTTGAACTGCATGAATATCATATTTCTTATATTCTGGAGCAATACAAATTACCCGAATATCTGACCAATCAACTTCAGTTTCCTTATTGAAAACTTTATTTGCTGCAATTTGAAAATCCCCTCTATGGTCTTTAATCCAATGTAAATAATAAAGGCTTTGGTTTATTAAATCAGATGAAGCAATCTTTTTGTATTCTATTATTACAGGATTAGAGTCTTCGGAGATTGCTAAAGTATCTATCCTTCCTGAATGAATACTACCAGTGGAAAATTCAGTAGCGATAAGCCTGCAATTGAATATAGTTTCGAGATTTTCTTCTACTAATCTTTGCAGCTCTTTTTCTAGTGCAAATTCAATCAATCTAATCCCTTTTGCTTTTCCTTTGTCTATTTCAAATATTGCCATTCCTGTTTCTACCTATAATGCGGATTTATATGTTTATAAAAGCTAAAAGTAAACCCTTAACCTTTCTCCCCTTCATCCTTTAGCCTCCCACTCATCTAACCCCCACTCATCCCTTCACCACTTCCATCCAGGCATTGGCCATCAACTGCGCACCAGCTAAACTTGGATGCACACCATCTGCTGTCCAGTAAATACCCGGTGCAGATTTAACCGCTTTATCAAACACCGATTGATAGGGGATAAAAGCAGCATCAAAAGTATTGGCCATTTCGCGGGCGGCTTTCTGGTATTCAGGGAATTCAGGGTACCAGGTTTGGTCAATCGATTTCACGCCATTCAAGCCAAAAGGTTCGCCCAGGATTAGCTTAACATTTGGCAATTGCTTTTTCGTGCGTTCCAGCAGGGCTTTGTAATCGTTTTTATACGTGTCGAGCGTGCCCTTGTAGTTGCCGGTATGTTTGTGCCAGTAATCGTTCACGCCAACCAGGATGCTCAAAACATCAGGTTTTATGGACAGGCAATCCTGCTCCCAGCGGTCGGAAAGCTGATAAACTTTATCACCGCTGACGCCTTTGTTGTAAATTTTTAAGTTTTTCCCTGCATACTTAAACAACAGTTCAGAACCTGCGATCATGGCGTAGCCGGAACCTAAAGCCGATGGATTGTTCGCCTCCTGGTTTTCCCTTCTCCTGCCGGCATCCGTGATCGAATCGCCCTGAAAAAGAATGGTGTTTTCTTGTCCGATTAAAATCTTGCCCACGTTAGCTTCTGCAAAAGCAGATGTAACAATTTCGGTAATAGCCAGGGCAGAAACGCCTGCTATGGAACCTGCTTTGATAAAGTTCCTGCGTGAAGTGTAGTTCATGATAAATTTGTTTTTAAATTGATTGATCTTTTGAAAAATATACATCTTGTAATATTAAAATTAAGCCCGAACCTCATACCCCTTGCCACCTGATATACTGATCGATAAATTAATTAAACTATTGGCCATTTGTTTTTTTCTCCTGCACCTTGGGAGGGGCCAGGCATGTTTTTAAGGTTCTGCTTACAATTTTACAAAAATGTTTTGAGTATAAACATTATATTTCTTCATTGCGAAACCGTAGTAGAAAATTACTCGTTGATAAGGAAGAACGAACGAGAAAACTATTATCCCGACCGCATTAGTTTACGCAGTTCCTCCCGGTGATTTCGGTTCCCGTATTTTCAGCTTTTACTTCTTTTATACATAGCTTTTACAATATTTTTTATGGGAATTCTCATCTTCTTCACGCTGCACTGGTATTTTTCCTTGTTTTTCCAATCTTTTTTTCACCATCGTTATGCTGCGCACGGCATGTTTACCATGAGCAAAGCCTGGGAAAAAGTGTTTTATGTTTGTTGTTTTATTACACAGGGTTCGTCCTACATCAGTGCGACGGCTTATGGGATGATGCACCGTTTGCACCATGCACATACCGATACAGAACAGGATCCGCATTCGCCTCACTACTCCGACAATGTTTGGGCTTTGCTGCTCAAGACCAGGAACAATTACCACGGGATTTTTAAAGGTAAGACAAATGTTCTCTCCAAGTTTAAAAAAGACCTGCCCGTTTGGGAAGCATTTGATAAAATTGCACATAACTGGATAGCAAGAGTGCTTTGGGGCGCAGTTTACCTGGGCATTTACTGCTGGCTGGCTACGGCCTGGTGGCAGTTTTTGTTCCTGCCGTTCACGTTTGCCATGGGTGCTTTGCAGGGTTTAGGCGTAAACTGGTGGGCACATCGTTTTGGTTATGAAAATTTTCATGGCTCAAACACTTCTAAAAACATCATGCCGGTTGATTTTCTTTTTTGGGGGGAAGCTTATCACAACAATCACCACAAATACCCGGGCCGGGCAAACAATGCCGTCAAGTGGTTTGAAGTGGATGCCGGTTACCAGATGATGCGTTTGTTTAATTACCTGCACATCATCAAACTAAAACCGATTGTGGCATTGACTAAATTTTAATGGCATAAAAGAAGCATCTGCCAGAAAATAAACGTGCTGTTGTTTTTACGGTTTGATCCGTTTGTTGATCTGGATAAAATTAATTCCCGGAAATAAGTTTTGAAATAAGTTCCGTTATTAAAGCAATCAAGCTCTTTGATTTTTTATTAGCAGAGCCTGTTAAAATTTACATCAGAAAATATATAGTACTTCTTTTAGCACTAAAAAATAAGTTTGTATCGAATATGTTTAAGAAAGAACAGAAATAGGTGTGATATAAGTTTTTAGGCGATAAAAGAAGCATTAGTATCAAACAAAAAAGCCCTTCCTGATCTAACGGAATCGGCTTCTTGTGATGCTGAAATAACTGGCTATTTACCATAAACAAATTGCAGGTAAGCAGCAACCGTTTGCGGTTTGCGGTCCAGCATGCCCGAGATTAAAAAATCAAGGGAAAAGTATCAAAGGCAATTGGAATCGGTTTAGATTTTTTGTTTCAAAGATGATAATGCTTCTTTTATGCCTGTAAAATAGGTACATGTATTTTATATGGATAAAAGAAGCATACTAATTTATTTGTTCACTTTAATTACCAGGGATTTACTTTTTGGTGGTGTGTAAAGAATCCTCCCGTCGGGCCTTGTTCATCCAGGCAAGCCAGCCAAACGGCTACCTTAGCGCCTTCTTCTACAGTGTAAGTAGCATCTTTGCCGCCCATGTCGGTTTGGGTGTAGCCCGGGTCTGCACTGTTTACTTTGATTGGCGTTTCCTTTAATTCTTTAGCCAGTAAAACAGTAAACATATTCAAGGCCGCTTTAGACGAAGAATAGCCTAACGGAGTAGCCTTAGCTCTCCTGAGGTTGCTGTCGTTGGGGTCGCCCATCATGCCAAGGGAACCGATCGAACTGGACATGTTTACGATCCGGCCCGCAGGACTCTTTCGTATCAACGGCAAAAAAGCCTGGGTTACCGATACCTGAGCCACGAAATTGACCTGCAGGTAAGTTTGTAATAACTCGGCTGGTATTTGAGAAGGTATTTGGTTCTCGCGCCTAAAAAAAACAGCATTGTTCACCAGTATGTCCAATTGGCCATACTGGTCTTCTACCATTTTTGCCGCCGCGGCAATACTTGCTGCATCCGTAATATCAAGGGGAATAAAGAAAGCTTTTATGCCTTCTTCCTTTAACTGTGCAACTGCTGCCTGTGCAGATTCTTCATTCCGTGCACTAAGCAACACCGTCATTTGTAGTTTGCCTAATTGCCTGGCGGTTTCCAGCCCAAGCCCCCGGTTGGCACCGGTTATCAGCACGATTTTGTTTTCAGTTTCCATTGCTTTTTTTTGTCAAAACTATGCCGATGAGCTTAATTGCCACTTGACAAAAGGCAAGAAAACCAATAATGGTCAGGCATGGGCAATTTTTCTCCTGATCCGGCTCAACGTGCTATCGGTCACACTTAAATAAGAAGCAATGTATTTCAACGGCACACGCCTGGCCAGTTCCGGCTGATTTTTAATAAAATAGAGGTAACGGGTTTGCGCATCAAAATGAATCCTGTGCATGATCCGTTTTTTTATTTCAGCCAATCTGCTTTCATACAAGATTCGTGCAAACTTATTAAAATCAGGAAGATCAAGATACAGCTTCTGAAGTTTCGGGTGGTCAATGTAAACAATTTCAGTATCCTCCAAAGCAAAAAAATTTTCCAGGCTTGGAACTTGTGAAAAAAAACTGGAGGATTCGGTAACAAAACTATCTTCCCTTGCAAATCCGTTGGTATATTCCTCCCCGGTATCTGTATGCGTATAAACCCGCAGCAGCCCTGTATGAACAAATCCCCAGAAATCACACTGCCTGCCTTCCCGCAGCAGCATATCGTCTTTGGCTATTTTTCGGTATCGAAACCGGGCAACAATCGTTTCAAGGTCCGGATCGTTAATTGCAATCGAAGACCTTATTTTATTTCTTAAATATTCAAAACAGGCTGTCTCATTTTTAACCATGGCTTGCAATCCTTGTAAAGCATGAATTTTAAAGTTGTAAAAGAAGTACAAGTTGGAAATAAAATTTATAAGTTTTCCCTTAGTCGCTGTATCTGCTCTAAAGCCAATACATCTATCTGATCTTTTGGCCGGTTTACTACTCGTTTGTTCGTAATTAATTGATTAAGGTGGAGAAAAGGAATATTTAAACCATCTATATCAGCGATAGAAGCCATTTGCAAACATTCATCAAAACTGTAGCCTTCCAAACCTTTCATATAAACCAGAATATCTAATTTTAGATTGTTGTTTAAATGAAATTCAGTCCAGCCGGGTACAAGCTGCATGTACTCAAGCATTGGATGATCACCCATGTTGCAGCTTGCAAATGCTTTACGCAACTGCTTTCTGTTTTCTGAAGTATCTTTTATCCAGATATCCATAACTTCGGTAAAGCAATGATAACCATGCAAATTCATTGCGAAACCGCCAACCATAATATATTTTACATCATGATCCTGGAGCGCTTTCCAGAAGATTAATATTTCTTCATCAAAAATATCCACAATCGTTATTTACTGATGAATTTTTGATGCGTAATGGAGGCCTTATTCATCGTTTGCTGGATTTTGTACAAACGCGTACACATTTCAAAACGTTCTTTATAGCTTCGTTTTAAACCTTCTTTTAAAAGTTCTATTTCAGATACGTCAAATACGAACTTATTTTTTTCCATTGTTTACTTTCGATTGCTATCAAATTTATAAAAAACTGTGTATTTATCCTACTTTTGCCCAAAATCACTTTGTATAGGTGATGATACTGTTTTTACCACATAAAAATTTAAATCATAGTTGTAGATGATTAACTTAACACTGCCCGACGGCTCGACCCTAATGTAGGTAAAAAACGCAAAAGGCTATAAATAAGTAGTACATTTAGTTGGAGGTTGGAATGTTTGAAGATGTTTTTTTGCATAAAAGAAGCACCTGCACCCCAATAAAGTCATTAATCGTTCCCTAAATAAAAAGAAAAAATAACCATAAATTTGAGATATGATTTCAATAAATCTTTCCCTGAATCAATTGATCGAGGTTATCCAGAATTTAAGCGAGACCGAAAAACAACAGGTACGTAATTTATTGGATAGCGAAGAAATCATGCTTAGCGACGAGCAAAAACACGAAATTCTGCGTCGTGAAAGCGAATACAAGTCCGGGCGGATGAAAACTTATTCTCTTGCCGAAGTAAAGGCCTCTTTGAACTTTCGGGATTAATGTATCAATTACAAATAAGTTCGGCTGCCAGAAATGATTTGGCTGACGCTTTTTTATGGTATGACAAGCAGCAAAAGGGTTTGGGAAATGAGTTTTTACAAGAAGTTTTTCTAACCCTTGATTCCATAGAAAACAACCCTTTTGTGTTTGCCGTCCGATTTTCAGGTAAATTTCGTTTTGGCAAAATAAACAGGTTTCCTTATTTAGCCGTTTATGAAACCATTGATGATAAAATTATCATTAATGCCATCTTTCATACCAGTCGCAATCCTTCTCGCTTTTAAATTACCCTTCATCATTTAAATACGGGAGGAAACCCCTTTCAATTAAAGCTGATTTTTCTCCCTCCAAAGTCCTATTTTTGCCCAAAATCACTTTGTAGGTGATGATACTGTTTTTACCACATAAAAATTTAAATCATAGTTGTAGATGATTAACTTAACACTTCCCGACGGCTCTGTTCGTCAGTACGACAAAGGCACTACCGCCATGCAGGTCGCCTTTTCCATTTCAGAAGGTTTAGCCCGAAATGTTCTCGCTGCCGAGATTGACGGCAAAGTCTGGGATGCCAGTCGCCCGATTGAAGACGATGCTAAAATCCGTTTGTTAACCTGGAACGATACCGAAGGAAAAGCAACTTTCTGGCATTCATCCGCACATTTAATGGCCGAAGCTTTGGAAGCTTTGTATCCTGGCGTAAAATTGGGAATCGGGCCGGCCATAGAAACCGGTTTTTATTACGATGTGGACTTTGGCGATCAGCCGTTTTCTTCGGATGATTTTAAAAAGATCGAAGATAAGATGTTGGAACTGGCCAAAACCAAATCGGAATATATTCGGAAACCGGTTTCTAAGGCAGATGCAATTGAATATTTCACCGAAAAAGGGGATGAATATAAATTAGACCTGATCAAAGATCTGCCGGACGGTTCCATTACTTTTTATTCGCAGGGAAATTTTACCGATCTGTGCCGCGGCCCGCATATCCCGAATACTTCTTTTATCAAGGCAATTAAGTTGATGAGCGTTGCAGGCGCTTACTGGCGCGGTGATGAAACGCGCAAGCAACTGACCCGGATTTACGGCGTTACTTATCCAAAGCAAAGCGAGCTGACGGATTACCTGCATTTCCTGGAAGAAGCCAAGAAACGCGATCATCGTAAATTGGGCAAAGAACTGGAGTTGTTTGCTTTTTCGGAGAAAGTAGGCATGGGCCTGCCTTTATGGCTGCCGAAAGGGGCAGCGCTTCGAGAAAAATTAGTCCGTTTCCTGCAAAAAGCACAAGAAGAAGCGGGTTACGAGCAAGTGGTAACGCCGCATATAGGCCACAAAAATCTGTATGTAACTTCCGGCCATTACGAAAAATACGGCGCTGATTCTTTTCAGCCGATAAAAACACCGCAGGAAGGGGAGGAGTTCTTCCTGAAACCGATGAACTGTCCGCATCACTGCGAAATCTATAAAACCAAACCACGTTCTTATAAAGATTTGCCGGTTCGGTATGCCGAATTTGGCACCGTTTACCGTTACGAACAAAGCGGGGAATTGCATGGATTAACCCGCGTCCGTGGCTTCACTCAGGATGATGCGCATTTATTTTGCCGGCCGGATCAGGTAAAAGAAGAGTTTAAAAAAGTGATCGACCTGGTGCTTTATGTTTTTAAAGCATTGGGTTTTAACGATTACACTGCTCAAATTTCATTGCGCGACCCGGAGAATAAAACCAAATATATCGGCAGTGATGAAAACTGGTTGCTGGCCGAAGCTGCCATTATTGAAGCCGCACACGAAAAAGGTTTACCAACGGTTATAGAATTTGGGGAAGCTGCTTTTTACGGGCCCAAGCTCGATTTTATGGTGAAAGATGCTTTAGGCCGGAAATGGCAGTTGGGAACCATCCAGGTGGATTACAATTTGCCGGAACGTTTTGAACTGGAATACACCGGAAGCGATAACCAGAAACACCGCCCCGTGATGATCCACCGCGCCCCTTTTGGTTCATTGGAACGATTTGTGGCCGTATTAATAGAGCATTGTGCCGGTAACTTCCCTTTGTGGTTAACGCCAGAACAATATACAATTCTACCCATATCGGAAAAATATGAAGATTATGCAAAAAAACTTTCAGAAATATTAAAAAAACACGATATTCGCGGTCTTATTGACTTGAGGGATGAAAAGATCGGAAGAAAGATCCGGGATGCCGAAGTCAAAAAGATACCATATATGCTTATCGTTGGTGAAAAGGAAGCGGCAGAAGGAACGGTTTCGGTAAGAAAACATGGGGAAGGCGATTTGGGCAGCATGCCTTTGGAAGAATTTAAATTATTGATAGAAAAAGAAATAAAAATATAACTTGGCATTAAACAAACCTAATTTCAGCAGAGGTCCGCGGCCCCCTTTTAAAAAGAAAGAAGCTGAACACAATATCAACCAGTTTATCAGGGTTCCTGAAATCCGTTTGGTTGGAGATAACGTAGAACCAGGGATATTCAATACTAAAGTTGCTTTGGCAATGGCCGAAGAACAGGAACTGGACCTGGTGGAAATTTCCCCTAATGCAGTGCCCCCGGTTTGCAAGATCATAGATTACAACAAGTTTATTTATGAGCAGAAGAAAAAGCTGAAGGAGATCAAGAGCAATGCCAAGCAAACTGTTATCAAAGAAATCCGTTTTGGGCCAAATACCGATGACCATGACTTTGAATTTAAGCTGAAACACGCTCAAAAATTTTTAGAAGCAGGGGAAAAAGTAAGGGCTTATGTACATTTTAAAGGAAGGGCAATTGTATATAAAGAACAAGGGGAAATCTTGCTGCTCCGTTTTGCCCAGGCCGTGGAAGACGTTGGAAAAGTGGAACAATTGCCAAAATTAGAAGGTAAACGGATGTTCCTTACATTGACACCTAAAGCAGCAAAAAAATAAATTATAAAAAACAGCTATGCCAAAAATGAAAACCAATTCCAGTGCCAAAAAGCGCTTTAAGCTTACTGGAACCGGTAAAATTGCCCGTAAAAGTGCTTTCAAAAGCCACATCTTAACCAAGATGTCCACTAAGCGTAAACGCGAACTTACCCACACCCATTTTGTATCCGACGCGGACATGGGCAATGTAAAAAGGATGCTTTGCATCGGTAAATAACAAAAATGTTTAACCAGGTATTCGGGTCTGCAAGTTTTCTTAATTGAAACACCCACTACCAAAAATTTAAAAAAATGCCACGTTCAGTAAACGCAGTAGCGTCAAGAAGACGCAGAAAAAAAATAATGAACCTTGCCAAAGGTTATTGGGGTTCACGTAGTAAAGTTTATACTGTTGCTAAAAATACGGTTGAAAAAGGGCTACAGTACGCATACCGCGACCGTAAAAACAAAAAAAGGGAGTTCAGGGCACTGTGGATTCAACGGATCAACGCCGGCGCACGTCAGCAGGGCTTGTCTTACTCCCAGTTAATGGGAAAATTAAACAATGCAAAGATCACTTTAAACCGTAAAGTTTTAGCTGATCTTGCCATGAACCACCCCGACGCTTTTAAAGCAGTTGTTGATTCTGTAAAATAAAAACCAATCTGTATAGTTTAGATTTATTAAAGGGAGCGTAATCAGTTCCCTTTTTTGTTGAATTATAATTTTGATTTAAAACAATTCCCTACTACTTTAGTATAGTATTAATTACATAAAATATAAATACCATGAGTTTAAGGTTAGGGGATAAAGCACCCAATTTTCAGGCAAAAACTTCTGTAGGGGAAATTGATTTTTACAATTATTTAGGGGATAGCTGGGGCGTTTTGTTTTCGCACCCTGGAGACTATACTCCGGTTTGTACAACAGAACTCGGCAAAACGGCATCTTTAAAAGATGAGTTTGCCAGGCGTAATGTAAAAGTGATTGCATTAAGCGTAGATTCTGTAGAACAGCATCAGGGCTGGATCAATGATATCAACGAAACACAAGACGTAGAAGTTACTTTCCCGATCATTGCAGACGAGAACAGGGAAATCTCTGAAGCTTATGACATGATCCACCCAAATGCTTCTGTTAACGCAACCATCCGTTCACTTTTTATCATCGATCCAAACAAGATTGTTAAATTGATCATTAGTTATCCTGCTTCAACCGGAAGAAACTTCCAGGAAATTCTGCGCGTAATAGATTCCTTGCAATTAACAGCTTATCATAGCGTGGCAACGCCTGCCGATTGGAAAGAAGGGGAAGATGTGGTAGTTTTGCCATCGATCAAAACAGAAGATATTCCGGGTAAATTTCCAAAAGGTTTTACAGAAGTGAAACCATATTTAAGGATGACGCCCCAGCCAGATAAATAACTTACTGTTTCTTACCGGGGATGCTGTTTTTATAGGTGTAAAAACAGCATCTTTTTTTGTATTAATTATTTTTATTTTATAGTATAGTTTTTTTATATTAAACCACTAATTTAATTGTAACAAAATGCTATGAAAACTGGAAAAGTAAAGTGGTTTAACACTCAAAAAGGCTATGGTTTTATCGTTACCGATGATGGTAAGGACTTATTTGTACATTTCAAAGACGTGCAGGGAGGCGTTAACGCCATCAAAGATAACGATAATGTACAATATGACGTTGAAGAAGGCAGAAAAGGATTACAGGCAGTTAACGTAATAAAAATCTGATAAAATATATACCATACCGTGATTAAAAGCCTTTCATTTAATGGGAGGCTTTTTTATTAAAATCCCACCTGTTGCATTTCCATCAACAATATAGCAATAAACACGTTTTGGTTTGATGCGGATATTTTATCAGGAATTGAAAAACAGGTTTGAAACCATCTTACTAAAACATAATTTTTCTGCCGTAAAAGCAGCATTATGCTCACAGATATTTGCTCAAAATAGTTTAGATGGTGTGTATTCGCATGGCTTAAACCGTTTCCCGGTTTTTGTGGGGCATGTACAAAATGGCTTGGCCAAACCGGAAGCTGAACCTGAAGTTTTAAGCAGCAACGGTGCTTTAGCACATTGGAACGGACATTTGGCACCCGGCATGTACAATGCTTCTTTAGCCATGAAAGAAGCCGTTAACCTGGCAAAAACAAATGGAATTGGTTGTGTAAGCATCAAAAACACCAACCACTGGATGCGGGGCGGCACTTACGGTTGGTTGGCAGCAGATGCAGGTTGTATTGGCATTTGTTTTACCAATACCATTGCCAACGTGCCTCCCTGGGGAGGCAAAGAACCACGTTTGGGCAATAACCCTTTGGTGATCGCCGTGCCAAAAGAAGGCGGACATTTGGTGCTGGACATGGCCATTTCCCAGTATTCTTATGGTAAGCTGCAGGAATATCAGTTGAAAAATGAAGCGTTGCCTTATCCGGGGGGCTATGACCAGGATGGAAACCTGACAACCAATGCGGAAGCGATCAGGAAAACGGAAAGGGCTTTACCGATAGGATTATGGAAAGGTTCGGGTCTTTCATTGATGCTTGACGTACTGCTTACCGCTTTAACCGGAGGAAAATCAACAAAAGAAATTACGGCTTCCGGAAAAGAATCTGGTGTTTCCCAAACGTTTATTGCTATTCATCAGCCTGACCTGCATCAAAACCTGATCGAACAAATTATTGCCTTTACCAAATCAAGCGCAGTTGATGAAAGCGGTGGAAAAATCTGGTATCCGGGAGAAAAGACATTGATCACCCGAAAAAAAAACACAACAGAAGGAATACCGGTAAATGAAGAAATTTGGGAGGCCGTTCAAAAGCTTTAAACAACAGCTTGTACCTTTAAACTATTTTTTACGTTTACTATCAAACATTTTTTAAATGTGATGGCGAAGCGTATAAAATCCCTGCTTGTTGTTCCCTTGTTCCTTTATGTGTCTTTTATAAAAGAAGATGCTTCTTTTAAGGATAAAGATTTTAGTTTTAAAGCGGAAATCCTACAACAAATCAATCAAATACGTACTCGGGGCTGTAATTGCGGTAAAGTTTATATGCCGCCGGTTGCGCCCCTTGTTTGGAACGATAGTTTGGCTGCCGCCGCCACCGAACATTCAACCGATATGGCAAACAACAATTATTTTAGCCATGAAAGCAAGAACGGCGACCAGATCAGGCAGCGTTTTGAAAAGGCCGGTTACGGAACGGCAGGCTTTGAACGGTATGTAATCGGTGAGAACATTGCCGCCGGGCAGCAATCCATCAAACAGGTGAACAAAGAGTTGTTCAAAAGTGAAACGCATTGCAAAAACCTGATGAACCCGGCATTCAAAGAAATTGGCGCCTACGTTTACAACTATTATTGGGTAGAAGATTTTGGGGGAAGATATCCTTTTACCAGTACAAACCTGGTTTCTCCCTGAGTATTACTTCAACATAAATACTTCTTCCGGTTTAATTTTTGTGCGGCATGTTTTTTATGCTTCTTTTATACCGCTTTTTTTGAGCTTTATGATTTATTATTGGCATGGTTTTTTTTAGGATGGGTTATTTATGGAAGATCATCCCCTAACCCCTTCTAAGGGGGAAGCCTAAATCATACCTTTCCAGAGGATAGAAAGGTGGAAATTAAGCGATAGAAAAGTAGCAAACCATCTTTCCCTTTTTGAGAGGGGCAAGGGGGGTGTTTCTTTTAAACCGGCTTTTAAAACCTTAAATAAACACTGATTTTTAGGTGATAAAAACAGTATCGGCCAAAACTTTTACCACATCAATTCCAGCAAAGCTTCATAATCTTTATCCGTCATTTTATAATGATTTACCGATATTTTGTTCCGCTGAAAGCTGTCTAGTATATTTTGTTTTTCCGACGGACTGATTCCTGCTTCCGAAAGCTTTACCGGAACCTGGATGCAACGGTAAAACTCTTCCATTTTCTTTACAAAACTTGTTGCAGTAGTATCATAATCAAAGTTCTCTGACCCGAAAACGTGCTTTGCTAAAAACCTTATCCGCCCCAGATACCGGTATTGATGATATTTTAACCAGGCACACAAAACAATTGCCAATGATGCACCATGCCCAATTTCATATCGCACATCCAAAGTATAAGCAATGCAACTAATGCTTTTATCGGTATAATTTCTGCCGGCACTAAGCGTGTCGTTCAAAGCAATCGTTGCAATCCACATCAAGTTCGCCCTGATTTGGTAATCATCCAGGCTAAGCATTATATCTTTACCGTTTTGAATGGCCAGCCGAACCAGGTCCGCTGTAAAATGATCGGTCAAAACAGCGTCGCCTTCGTTTAAAAACTGCTCAACCGCATAAGCAATCATGGTAGAAACGCCAAAAGCAGTTTGTTTGGCAGGTACGGTAACAGAATAATAAGGATCGAGAAAAGCGGTTTTTGGATAGAATAACGGCGAACTGAATTCTTTTTTGATGCCGGTTTCATGATCGCATAAAACAGCATTACTGTTCATGGCCGAACCTGTAGAAGCAATAGTAAGGATGTTTAATACCGGAAGCGCTTTTTGAGGCGATGCTTCTTTTAGCATGAAAAAACCCCAAACGGAATGGTCATAGTAATAACCAGCGGCAACGGCTTTGGCGGTATCAATAACAGAGCACCCGCCGATGGCGATAACCACTTCTGCCTGGTATTCTTTTGCCAATTGTACCGCTTTGTCTGCATCTTGGTAAGTGGCACTGGCTTTTACACCTTCATAGGTAATATGGTCCAGCCCGGCCATGTTCATCAACGAAACCACACGTGCATACAAACCGTTTTTTTTTGCAGAACCTTCACCAATAATTACCAAAGCTTTTTTCCATGAGATTTCTGCAGGCAGCTGGTCTGCAACTTCCCGCCCGAAAATCACTTTAGTAGGATTGTACTGTACAAAGTTTTCCATCAGGCTAAGATAATCTGAATTTTGAATTATTACGGATTGCTTTTTGAAAAGAGGATGATCAACATACTTCTTTTAGCATACTTTTTATTATAAAAGCCCCTGCTTTCCTTTTATGAAATTAAATATATTTACAAGCTTTAAGAATCAATTATAATTTTTTTTCATGACTGCTACAGCATCTGCAAAAAACAGGAACATCATTTTTTTAGTAATTGTTGCCGCCCTTGGCTATTTTGTTGACATCTACGACCTGGTTATTTTCTCCATCGTTCGCTTACAGAGCTTTAAAGACATTGGCGTAAAACCAGAAAACATGCGTATTGACGGCGAATTTGTACTGAACATGCAAATGGGCGGTTTGCTGCTTGGAGGGATTTTATGGGGAATTATTGGTGATAAGTTTGGCCGTATCAGGGTATTGTTCGGTTCGATCTTGCTGTACTCCATTGCAAATTTTTTAAACGGATTGGTACATACGATAGAAATGTATGGCTTCGTCCGTTTTGCTGCCGGAATTGGCCTGGCCGGAGAACTGGGCGCAGGAATAACTTTGGTAAGCGAGACGCTCAGCAAAAATAAACGCGGTTACGGCACCATGATGGTTGCAGTTGTTGGTTTAATGGGCGCAGCAGTTGCAGCAACGGTAGCCAGGCATTTTACCTGGCAAATGGCTTATTTTGTTGGCGGTGGTTTAGGCTTTTTACTGTTGCTGCTTCGGGCAGGTACTTTTGAAAGCGGGATGTTTAAAGAAGCAAAACAAGCCAGTGTGGGCAGAGGCAACTTTTTAATGTTGTTTAAAAACCGCAAAATATTTTTTAAATATCTGTATTGTGTTTTAATTGGTGCGCCGCTATGGTTTGTGGTTGGCATTTTAGTTACGCAAGCCCCCGAAATTGGCAAAGCTTTACAGGCTACAACGCTTTTAAGTGCCGGTACAGGTATTTTATATACTTATTTTGGTATTGCTGCCGGTGATTTGGTTGCCGGGTTCCTGGCACAAGTTACCAAATCGCGTAAGCTTACCATGATGCTTTTTCATATCTTATCGCTCGTCAGCGTATTTGTTTACCTGCAAAGCACGCATGTTACGCCGCAGCAGTTTATCTGGCTGTGTTTGTTTATGGGTTTTTCCTGCGGATATTGGGCTACATTTGTTACCATTGCTTCCGAGCAGTTTGGCACCAACATCCGGGCAACGGTTACCACTACAGTTCCTAATTTTGTACGGGGATCTTTAATACCCATTACTTTTATCTTTGAGAAATTAGTGACACATTACGGTATTATCGGCAGTGCACGTATCATGATGGTTTTGTTGGTTGTAATTGCATTTTTCTCCATCAATCAATTAAAAGAAAGCTTTGGAAAAGATTTGAATTATTTGGAAGGAGATGGGCCTGCAACAAACTCAACTACTGCAGTACGCGTATAAAAAGGATAAAATGACGACTTTAAACGATGTGGCAATGATTACGAAAGAACAGATTGCAGAAGAATATAAGATTATCCAGGACGAAATCTGTACTGCATTAGAGCAGCTTGACGGGGGGCCGCATTTTGAGCAGGAAATCTGGCAGCGTGAAGGCGGGGGCGGAGGCCGTTCAAGGATCATTCAAAACGGAAATATTATTGAAAAAGGCGGCGTAAATTTTTCGGCCGTTCATGGCCAACTGTCACACAACCTCAAACAATCGCTGGTGGTAGATCAGGACGATTTTTTTGCAACCGGTGTTTCTATCGTTATCCATCCAAACCATCCCTGGGTGCCTATCATCCACATGAACATTCGTTATTTTGAAATGCCTTCTTCTGTTTTTGGCGATAAACCTGTACGCTGGTTTGGCGGCGGTATTGATTTAACCCCGCATTACGTAATCGAAGAAGATGCACGTTTCTTCCACCGTCAGCTTAAAAACTGTTGTGATACTTTCCATCATGGGTTTTACCCGCGTTTTAAAACCTGGGCCGATGAATATTTTTGTATCAAACACCGGCACGAAACCCGCGGCATAGGCGGTATTTTCTTTGATCGTTTGGCACCTAACGACGATTTGACATGGACAGATATTTTCGAATTTTCTAAAAGTGTTGGCCGTACTTTTATCCCGGTTTACACAGAACTGGTTAACCGTAACCGGCACAAACCGTTTACCAAGCAGGAGCAAGAATGGCAGTTCCAGCGCCGCGGCCGTTATGCCGAGTTTAACCTGGTTTATGATGCGGGCACAAAATTCGGGTTGGAAACTAACGGAAGGGTAGAATCTATTCTAATGAGTTTGCCGCCCCAGGCCAGGTGGTTGTACGATTACCAGCCGCAACCGGGCAGTAACGAAGCGAAAACCAACAGCCTGTTGCACAAAGGCATAGATTGGGTAAATTAAACCCATGCTTCTTTTAGCACTGTTTTTTAGGTGTTAAAAGAAGCATTTACTGCACAATTTCCAGCAGGTTAAATCGGCCTTTCGCTACCTTTTTATCTTTTAAATTCTTAAATTCGCGGGTGAAATCGCGGGTGTTTGGCAATTGTCCAATACCATTTTTTAAGAAACTATAAAGTAACAATGGCCGAAGAAACAGGGAATGACCAGCAACAACCGGAAGACAGAATAATTCCGATCAATATTGAAGATGAAATGAGATCAGCTTACATCGATTATTCGATGTCAGTTATTGTTTCCAGGGCACTGCCCGATGTCCGGGACGGTTTGAAGCCCGTACACCGCCGCGTACTTTTTGGCATGCTTGATTTGGGTTTAAATGCCACTAAACCTTATAAAAAATCTGCCCGTATTGTGGGTGAAGTAATGGGCAAGTATCACCCGCACGGGGATTCTTCTGTTTATGATACCATGGTACGGATGGCACAGGACTGGAGTTTGCGTTACCCGCTGGTAGATGGGCAAGGGAACTACGGTTCTGTAGATGGTGACAGCCCGGCAGCTATGCGTTATACCGAGGCCCGCCTGCGCAGGATTGCCGAAGAAATGCTGGCTGATATTAATAAAGATACCATTGATTATCAGCTTAACTTTGATGATTCTTTAGAAGAACCAACCGTATTGCCAGCCCGAATCCCTAATTTGCTGGTGAACGGGGCATCGGGTATTGCAGTAGGAATGGCCACCAATATGGCTCCGCACAATTTAAGCGAAGTGATCGATGCCACAATGGCTTATATTGATAATAACGATATTGAGATCAGTGAATTGATGCAGCATGTTAAAGCACCTGATTTTCCAACCGGCGGTATTATTTATGGTGTTGAAGGTATCCGTGAAGCATTGGAAACAGGCCGCGGAAGGGTAGTTTTAAGGGCAAAAGCCGAAATTGAGACTTATGGCCATGACCGCGAACGGATCATTGTAAGCGAAATCCCTTACCAGATCAATAAATCGATCATGATCAAAGCCACTGCCGATCTGATCAATGATAAAAAAATAGAAGGTATTTCTGATATCCGCGACGAATCCAACCGCGAAGGCATACGCATTGTTTACGAGATAAAAAAAGATGCGAATGCTGCTATCGTACTCAATAATCTTTACAAATACACATCCCTGCAAACTTCCTTTAGCGTAAATAATATTGCGTTGGTAAAAGGCAGGCCAATGCAGCTGAACCTAAAAGACCTGATCCATTATTTTGTGGAACACAGGCACGAAGTTGTTGTTCGCCGTACCCGTTTTGATCTGGCCGATGCACAAAAACGTGCCCATATTCTCGAAGGGTTATTGATTGCGCTGGACCATCTTGATGAAGTAATCCGTTTAATTAGAAATTCCGGAACGCCTGACGAAGCCCGCGAAGGTTTGATAACGCAGTTTGAGTTAAGCGATATTCAGGCCCGTGCTATCCTGGATATGACACTTCGCCGTTTAACCGGGCTGGAGCGTGATAAGATCAAGGCAGAATATGCAGAACTGATGAAGCAGATCGAGTACCTGAAATCCATTCTTGCAGATGAAAGTTTACGGATGGAAATCATCAAAAAGGAGCTGGCCGAAGTGAAAGAACGGTACGGAGACAAGCGCAAAACCGAGATCATGCATTCCTCCGCAGAAATGATGACGGAAGATTTCATTGAGGATGAAGATGTAGTGATCACTATTTCCCGCGAAGGCTACATCAAACGTACTCCGCTTACAGAATACCGCACACAAGGCCGCGGAGGAAAAGGATCTATCGGCAGCAACAGCCGTGATGCTGATTTTATCGAGCATTTGTTAATTGCTTCCAACCATAATTACATGTTGTTTTTTACAGAAGCAGGCCGCTGTTTCTGGCTTCGTGTTTTTGAAATCCCGGAAGGCACGCGCGTATCGAAAGGGCGCGCCATCCAGAACATCATCAACATCCCGAAGGAAGAAAACATCAAAGCGTATATCAAGATCATCAACCTGAAAGACAAGGAATACTTAGAGAACAATTTTATTATCATGTGTACCAAAAAAGGTATCATTAAAAAAACTTCCCTCGAAGCTTATTCCCGTGTTAGGGCAAACGGTATCAACGCGATCAATATCAACGAAGGGGACCAGTTACTGGAAGCCAAACTGACCAATGGCAGCAGCGAAATTGTAATGGCCCTACGTTCTGGCCGGGCTATCCGTTTTAACGAAAGAACGGTGAGGCCGATGGGCAGGACTGCAACCGGTGTAAGGGGTATTTATTTAGATACCGGCAACGATGAAGTTGTAGGGATGATTACGGTAAATGACCCGGAAACCACCGTTCTGGTTGTTTCGGAAAAAGGTTATGGCAAACGTACAGATTTGGAAGATTACCGCGTTACCAACAGGGGAGGGAAAGGTGTTAAAACCCTGAGCATCACCGAAAAAACAGGTTTATTGGTAGCCATAAAAGATGTTACCGACAAAGATGACCTGATGATCATTAACCGTTCAGGAATTATTATCCGGATTGCGGTAAGCGGATTACGTTCGATGGGCAGGGCAACACAGGGCGTAAGGCTGATCTCTTTAAAAGAAGGGGATGCGATTGCATCGGTTGCGAGCATTGAAAGGGAAGAAGAGGTTGCAGCCGAAATCGAAGAAGCAGTAGGGCTTCTTTTAGATGCCGAGAACCCGATGACAAATCAGGCGCATCCAATTGATGAGGAGGAGGATGAAGAATTTAGTGATGGTGAAGAAGAAGATTTAGACGATGAACCTGATTTAGAGGAAGAAGATTTGGACGATGATGAACCAGAAGAAGATCAACCTGAAAAATAAAATCCTGAGATGGCCCGCAAGCTTCTTTTATCGGTCATTTTTTTAGTTACAACATCATCCTTCGCTTTTCCTCAAACGGAAGAGCTGAAGGATGTGTTTAACAACCTGGCTTTTTACAATCAAAAGCACGACCTGAAATATTTGGGTGAAGCTAAAAAAGCAATAGACAAAAGGATACATACGCGGTCTGATTCGGCCAATCTCTATAAAAGCATTTACAAAGCTGTAGTTTATTCAACCATTGCTTCTGCCGATTCGCTGAACACTTTAAACATGCCCCCGGATTTTCTTACAACAACGTCTGTTTATGCAGATGCTTTGTTTACCAGCAAAAAAATTTATAATTATGCCGATAAAATCGCCTACATTAAAAGCAATATGGCCAATGCCTATATCAGGAAAGGGTTTAATGATTTGCAGCACGATAATTACAAAACAGCAGTTGATAATTTTGAGAAAGCACGGGCTATAGTTCCCTCGGCCGATCATCTAAAGGTTTATATGGCTTATGCAGCAAACAGAATGGGGGAGCTAAACAAAGCCGCAACTTATTACGACCAGTTATTAGAAAACGGCAAAGCAGGGGCGGAGGTTATTTTGACCGCACAAAAAATTTACAAGGTACTTGGCGATACGGCTAAAGCACTAAAAGCCATTAAAAACGGCAGAATGCTTTACCCGGAAAACAAGAAACTGCTGTTCGAGGAAGCCAACATTTATAACAACAAAAAGGATTACGGCGCGTTAAGAGGCCTGATAGATGGTTTGGTTAAAGCTGAACCCGATAACTACGACATCAATTTTGTGGCTGCCGTATGCTATGATCAATTAAACCAAACAAATAAGGCGGAATTTTTTTACAAGAAGGCAATGCAATTAAACAAGGCAGATTATGAGTCGGCTTTTAATATCGGTGTTTTATATATGAAAAAAGGACTTGCCGTTCCAACTGAATCTGCGGAAGATTTTAAACTTTCAGCAATATATCTCGAACAAGCCAACGAAATGAACCCTAACAATCCTGATTTTCTTCAAACTTTAAAACTACTTTATGATAAAACGGGGAAAATTGAACAATCAAATAAAATCAACACTCAACTAAATCAGATAACAAATTAATTAACCATGAAAACAAAGTATGTAATAGCCAGTATGTTTGCGCTCGCAGTTTCTACAACTGCAATGGCACAGAAATCAGAACTTGCAAATGCGAAATCAGAATATGATAAATTTTCAGCTATCAGAGTAGGCAAACTTGCATCTACCAGTTTAAATACAGCTAAAGAATCTATTGATAAAGCTGCATCAAACGACAAAACAGCACAATTACCGCAAACTTATGCGTTAAAAGCAGCTATTTACGGATCATTGGCAAATGATACCACGCAGCAATCAAGGGACAATTTAATTGCTACCTCACTGGAAGCGTTTAAAAAAGCAGAAGCTGCAGACACAAAAGGCGAAAACAAAAGTTTGATTGATGAGAGCAAAAGGAATATTGCCAACTATCAGCTTCAGAAAGGCGTAAAGCAATACCAAAGCGGAAAGTACGATCTGGCTTATACCGCTTTTGACAATTACCGCCAGTATTTCCCGGAAGATACCAATGCCATTTTATACACCGGTTTAGCAGCCGCCAATGCAAAAAACAATGATGCGGCCATCAGCAATTACAAAAAACTGGTTACTACCAAGTATTCTAAATCCACAGGTATTTATTCGGATCTGGTCTCCTTGTATTTAATGAAGAAAGACACGGCTTCGGCCATTAAAATTATGGATGAGGCCACCAAAAAGTTTCCGAAAAATGCAGAACTGGCCAAACGGGAAATTGAATTGAACCTGCAGGCCGGAAATAAAAAAGAAGTGGTTCAAAAAATTGAAACTGCTATTGCCAATGACCCTAAAAATAAGGCATTGTACTATTACGCAGGGTTAACTTATTCGGCTGCTAAAGATTATCCTAAGGCAATGGAATATTATCAAAAAGCATTAGACCTTGACCCAAACTATTTTGAAGCCAACCTAAACATGGGCTATGTAGTGATGAGCCCGGCTATTGATATTTTTAATGCTGCAAACAAACTTCCGGCCAGCAAACAAAAAGAATATACGGCAGCCATTGCAAAATCAAATGCTTTATTTGACAAGGCAAAACCATATATTTTAAAAGCGACAGAAGTGAACCCAACATCGCTGGAAGCATTAAGTAATTTAAAAACAGTTTACATTGGTAAAAAAGAAGATGCCAATGCAGCAGCTGTGCAAAAGAAAATTGATGCGCTGGGTCGTAAGTAATTAGTTGGTATTAGTGTAAGTATGATTACTTTTAAGGTTTAGCCTTAACATTTTAACAAAAAAGGGCAGGATTTATGTTTCCTGCTCTTTTTTGTTAAAGAGAATATTGGAACTATTTATTTACTGTTTTTACCAACACAAAAACAGTATGAAGTTAAGCAGCCCAAAGCAATAGTGTTAGCAACACAGCTTTCCGTATTTTATCTAAAACTACCGCTATCCAAAAGGATACCGCTATTCTTTTGGATATTGATAACTTTTACTGCTAAAATATAAATACTTTTACAGTAAATAAAAACAATACACATGAATAATTCTCCATCTGATCTCCAGCCCGCGCGGTGAGGCTTCTTTCAGCATTAAACTAGGAAATGCCATAATTGAAAAACTGCAAGCCGCAAACCCAGACAGTACTGTTAAAGTACATGACCTTACCAATACGCCTTTCCCACACTTGGAAGCCGTGCATTTAAATTCTTTTTTTACACCTGAAGAAAACAGAAGTCCGGAGCAAGCTATAGCTATCCGCCATTCGGATGAAGCAATTGCCGAAATTATGGATGCAGACATCCTGGTAATTGGTGTGCCGATGTACAATTTTAGTATTCACTCTACACTAAAAGCCTGGATAGACCATATTGCCCGTGCCGGAAAAACCTTTAATTATATAGAAAGCGGACCGGTTGGCCTGATCAAAGGTAAAAAGCTGTATCTCGCAATCTCAAGCGGTGGTGTTTACAGCGAAGGGCCTATGAAATCTTACGATTTTACTGAACCTTATTTAAGAACAGTTTTTGGTTTTCTGGGCATGACTGAAGTGAAAGCATTCCGCGTAGAAGGGGTAAGTATGCCGAATATGGCAGAAAGCGCACTTGAAAAAGGTATTCAAAGCATTCAAGTGTGAATAACTTCTTGAACAAAAACAGATTCTGAAAGTTAAGATTTCTTTACAAGCTTCTGCGAATAAATTTTATAAAATTTATTCGCAGAAGCTTGTATAACCAATACACATTTTTATTGTTGAAGTCTGATAATACTTAACATAATATTAATTATAAGACAAGTTATAATATTAGATATAAACAACTTTTTTAACGCTTTAACAACCTTTATATCACAATAAAAACTGATAAATGTTTCTTGCGTAAAATATGTGTTGGTAATTCCGCCTTATGTATAAACGCTCTTCCTAAGGCTGACATGGTTTTGTGATATAAATAATCAATGAAAATTTATGTCAAAAACAATCTTTATTACCGGTGCCTTGAGAGGTTTAGGTAAAATCCGGGCCGAAGATTCTCACCTGCCGTTGCCAGTTCCAATAATTAAAAATACCGATGGCATCCATCTGCCTGCTGATTTTCCCCTAACCAGCAATCATATTTGAATGGTTTATACTGTTCAGAATAGTTGTGCATTTTTTACCGATAAAAGAAGCATGCTGAACATATTCATTTAAAAGCCGTAAAAGCCGACTGAACAACATTGAATTTAACATGAAAAAAATATTTTACTTTTTCGGGATTCTGGGGATATCGACTATAATTTCCTGTAAAAAAGACCATCCGGGGATTAATCAGGGCAACACAAACAGTATCGCACCAATTGGCTTTAATTACAAAACTTCCAAAGATGTAAGCTTAAACCTACGGCTTCTTACCAATACTGACCAGCCAATTGCCGGTGTGGTAGTTAGTGTTTATACCACTGCAAATACAGGTACAGGCACGGCTATTTACAAAGGCGTTACAGATCAGAATGGTAATTTAAAAGCGACCATAAACGTTGCTGCTTCTTTTAACCAGTTGATTGTTGATCCGGCTTATATTGGCCTCATGCACAATGTTAAGGCAAACATCAACAACAACAGCATTACGGCAACTATTGGCGGCAAAAATGGCTATGGAGGAGATGTTGTGCCTGACGCCGTTAACAACATTCCCAATTCTGGCAGAGGTCCTGCCAATGGTTTAGGAACACTTGGCTTAACTGCTACAGATTATATTTATCCTTCGCCCTACATTTCCACAGCAGACGCCGTTTTGAATACTGCTGATTATCCTTCGAATTTAGGAAAGCCGAAATACCTGGAAGCCACTTCTGATGTGATTGACGCTTCTTTGCTGGCTTATGTAAATGCTTCTTTGCCCGAAATGCAATCGGTAAACGTCAAGCATCCTGAGTATTTGTCCGGCTCGGCCACATCCAATATCAATGTTACTGCCACTTCTGATGTTTTTATCACTTATGTATCAGAAGGTGCAGGTTATCAAAACAGCTTAGCCTATTATACTTATGATACCAATAACCCGCCAACTGCAACTTCGGGCGGTACAAATACAGGTGGTATTGATAAACTTACGATGGTATTTCCCAACGCATCAGGTTTAGGTTCAGGCGGCGGGTTAAGATCAGGGGACAAAGTTAAATTAGGCACTTTTAACGCAGGCACTACCATTGCCTTTGTACTTATTCAAAACGCGTGGACCGGCAGCGGTATCAATTTAAACGCTCAAAAATTTTATTCCGACAGTCAGTTTAACCCTGAAAGTACAAGCGCATTAAAAAAACATTCTGTTGTATTGTACGATGATGTACACAAACTTTTCCTGATTGGTTTTGAAGATACCAACCGTGAAACACCTGCAACCAACCCTGCTAATTATGTTTCGGACGATGATTTTAACGATATTGTTTTTTATGCCAGCGCAAGCCCGATAAGTGCTATTTCCGGTGTTGGTGTACCTCCTATCGATAAAGGCGGCGACAGCGACGGCGATGGTGTGCAAGACCAGTTTGACGCTTTCCCGAATGACCCTACAAGGGCTTATATTTATTATTTCCCTTCACAATCCGGCTTTGCACAATTGGCTTTTGAAGACAATTGGCCATCAAAAGGCGATTATGACATGAATGACCTGGTGGTTAATTATCGTTACACCTTTATTGCAAATGCCCAGGCTCAATTGGTTACGATGCAGGGGGATTTTACTGTTGCCGCTGCGGGCGCTTCCTTTAAAAATGGTTTTGGCGTACAATTGCCTTTTAGCGCTTCTTCCGTGCAATCCGTGACCGGGCAACAAACCATTAGTAATTATATACAGTTTGCCGGCAATGGCGTAGAAGCCGGACAAAGTAAAGCCGTAATCATTCCTTTTGATAACCATGAAGCTGTAATCCATTATCCTGATTATTCATACTTTATCAATACTTTAAACGCAAAAGATAAAATACAGAGTGCCACAGCTTCTGTATTGGTTACCTTTACTTCGCCGGTTTCAACTTCCGGTTTAAGCATATCTTCCCTTAATCCTTTTCTCATCAGTAATTTAAGGAGAAGTTATGAAGTGCATTTGCCCTGCTATCCCGGAACGGATAAAGCCGACAATAACTTATTTGGCACGAACGATGACGCTTCGCTTATCGCAGGAAGACAAACCTATACTTCCAGGGAAAACTGGCCCTGGGCGCTTTCCTTTAACGATACCTCGTTCAATTATCCTTTGGAAAGGATAAACATCACCGAAGCTTATCCGCATTTTGCAGACTGGGCAGCTTCTGGCGGCACCACATTCCTCGATTGGTACAACAACTTAACAACAGCAGGCTACAGAAACAATTCTAACATTTACTCAAAGTAAGTTTTAGGCAGGTAAAAACAGTATATAGTTGTAAACCCCTTTCAGAAGTTCTGGAAGGGGTTTATTTTTTAAAACGATTACAAAAAGTTTTGTAAATAGGATTAAAGATTCTAACTTGAAAAGATTCAGGTTACAAACTTGGATTAACGGGAGCTACGGGTTATAAATAAATTAAAATCCTTTTACCAATAAATTTAAGGCTTCGCCAGTTCAGCCATTACAGCTGGTAAAGTATTAACGCCCCAATGTTCTGTTATTTTTCCATTCTGTACCTTCATCATATCAATGATTTCAATATTGACAGCTTTCCCCGTTGCAGGTACACCTATCAAGGTTCCGGTTTGTGTTCCGTAGATTCGTTTATGCGTGGTTACCATGTCACTTTCGGCTACCTGCAACTCGATGACTACCTTGAGGTCTGGAACACCAGGCCGAAGCATTTGATTAAAAAAATAAATTAGCGCGTCTGTCCGGTTCTGTCCCTCCGGGGCCGAATGATTGACAAATTTCCCGTCTAATAATTCTTTGGCACTTGTAACATTTTCTTGTTCAATCACTTCCCTGTTTTAGCGTTTCACTACCTCTTTGTTCTTTTCGGTTTGAGTGTCCATAGTTTGTTTTCCTTTAAGGATCTTGATTCAAAAGATAAAGCAATAGCTCTTCCAATTTGTGTGGTTTTAGTTCGGAAGAAAACCCATTGCCACTACTTTTTTAGTGTGAAATTATCCATCAATTCCATTGAATAAAGCGCATCCTGAACAGAACATGGATTCTCCCCTTTTCCTAAAAAATATTGGACAACCTGGGCGATTAGGGGCTGCTGCACATGCTGCAAAGGTTCAAAAGGCAGCTTTTCTTCCTGTCCGTTTTTGGTGATGGTGATCTCGGAAGCAAACACCGGAAAACTGATCTTGCCTTCTGAACCAACAATCGTGCATAAATCCTTGCGCTCGTTCTCTGTCGTGGTAAAACACCATATCCCGGAAAAAACAACATTGTTTTCGAAGATAACATTGCCGGTTACCAGATCGTCAGCTTTGTAAAAACCACCCTGATTGATTGCGGTTCCGGATGCTTCTTTTACCTTGCCAAAAAAGTAAACCATGAGGTCCAACTGGTGTGGCGCCAAATCGTGGAACAAACCGCCGCCGGAAATAGCAGGATCAACGCGCCAGTTCTCTTCCGAATTGGCAATCAAATTTGACTTTGGGGGCTGCAGCATTTGCAGATCCACAAAACGCACCTCGCCGATCACTTTGTTTTGCAGCAATTCCTTCACCATTAAAAAAACCGGCTGCTGCCTGCGGTAATGCGCCACAGATACTTTTTGCTGATATTTTTCGGAAGCCTGCAATATTTTTCGGGCCGAATCAGCAGAAAGCGAAATTGGCTTTTCCACATAAACCGGTTTTCCGGCAGCCATAGCCCACACGGCGTATTCCTCGTGCTGCAAAGGCGGCGTGGCAATGTAAACGGCGTTCACTTCCGGATCATTGATCAGTTCATCGGCATCGCTGTACCATTTGGGAACATGATGTCTTTTGGCATAGTCCTCTGCTTTTATAGCATTACGGCGCATTACAGCCACCAATTCAGAATCAGGGACTTTATTAAAGGCTGGTCCGCTTTTTTTCTCGGTAACATCGCCGCAGCCAATGATACCCCATTTTATCTTCTGCATCTGGTCAATTTGTTTTTTGAATGGTACATGCTTCTTTTACCGGCTAAAAATTTACTTTTCCTTTACCGCTCCTTTTTTCGGTTTGGTACTTTTTCGCCTTTTTGCCGCGCTCCGGACAATGCAACCGCAATTGCCTGTTCCGGGTTGGTTGCCTTTTTGTTGCTTTTGCCAATTTTTAAGCTTGCCTTCTTTCATTTCGTGCAAAGCCTCTTTTACTTCTTCCTGAGCTTCTTTTGAATATGCGGCCATCGCTTTAAGTTTTTTGTAAGATAAAGAACTTGCAGCAATCGTTTTTTGTTTCTGATGAAAAAATCTTTAGGGCCGATCCCTCCCCTTTACAAACCAGTAAGTAAAACATACAGATCACTGATCTTTTCTTCACTGAAACTTTTATAGCCTGTAAAAGAAGCTTTTATCAATTTACCGGTTTTACCATGAGCGAACTCTACCGGAACGATCAGGAACAGCTTTTTTACCCGTCCGTCATAAATTTGATTCTTTGGGTTTTTAGTCATGCTGTCAAAAGGCACGATCAGCGTTCTGTTGTGTTCAATTTCCATCGCAATTTCCGGGCTCATCAATACAAATAAAGCCTGCTGCGCATATTGCGTATCCAATTGGTGTATTTTTAACAGCGTTTCATCATCCAGCAAATCCTGGATTACACGTGTATTCACTCCAGGTGTTTGCTCCCGGTTTATGTTCCACCGGTTATAATAATCGCTCCAGGCAAACAGGCACAAACCCAGCAGCAGTACTTGTAATGCTGTTTTTACGGCATAAATTTTTACCTGCCGGATCAACTGCACAACGCCGGGCAAAAACAGCAAGCCGAGGATACGAAAATGGCGGCCTTCCATTGAAATAGCGGCATGCCTGCAATATTGCACAGTGAAAAAGCAAAGGAAAAAAAAGTATGCGGTAAACAGCAACCGGCGGTAAGCGTTAGAACCGATACGCTTGTAAAAAATCCATATAAGCACAAAAACAACAAGCAGAAAGGCAGGAATGTAAAACAGCAGGTCTGTTGCAGGCAGGTTTTCAAGAAAAACAGGATGAACCAATTGGTTAAAAACCTCATCCGCAGAAAAGGTTGTTAAAAGCGGTACGGCGGCAGGATATAAAATATTCAACCAACTAAAATTGAAACCATTGACAGCTGCCGACGGGTTGTTTCCTTTTTGCAGAAACAGTAAAAATATCGGGACGACAATTGTTAGCCCTGCGATAAAGAGCCAGCTTGTTTTAAAGAGCAGTTCCTTAAATGTGATGCGCTTACCGATCCATCCAAAAAATATAAATAAAAAGCCGCAAACAGCAACCAGCAAAAAAGACAATTTTGCGATGAACCCGATCCACGACAGCAACACGAGCAGCAGTAAACGAAAAGGCTTCAGCTTAAAATCAACACAGCAAAACCAAAACCAGGGCGCTACGCCAAAAATCAGCACTTCGCCCCCATTATAAACCGAAAAGGGCAGCAGCGTTTGTACCTGGCAACACAAAACCAGGATACTAAACAACACAGTTTGCCGGTTAAAATGTAATTTATCGAACAAAAAATAACAGCCGGCAACGCCCGAAAGGGTAAAAACAACAGTAGTAATTACCATGCCCCAGCCAATTTTTGTACCGATAAAAGAAGCAATACTGCCGGGGACCAGGTACTGCCCGGGCGACCACCAGGTTAAAAACTTAAAGGTATCTTTTGTAATGTTGTGCGGATCCGGCCCTGGAAGCAAATTAAAACCACCGCCATGCTGCATATTTTTCCAGGTTAAAAAACCCCAGCCCGGATCTGGAAAAGTAGATACTGAAACCAAGAGACAGGCAACACAAGCAATGGCAAGTGCCGCAATAATGGCAATCCATAGCAGTTGCTCTGTACGGGCACGGTTTAAATTAACCATTTAACAAAGAAGGGGCTTTAAAAGGGTAATAGGCATATTATATAGCGGCAAAAATATTAATTAAGAACTGCATTTCAACCTTGGTTTTTTGTGTCGGCTTTTTATATTATGTATTGCCTGTTTATGTGCGTTTCCTATGAAATGATTAAGAATAAATTTGCTTTTTGTACTCTTTTTTTGTTTTTTGCCAATGCTTCTTTTACACAACAAAAAAACACAAAACAATAATTGCTAAAACCACAGGGGTGGAACAAAAATTTAAATACCGGATCCAAAAATAAAATCAATATTGTTGCACTAACTTAACTGATAAAGCGTTACTGCAAAAACCCTCTCTTTTACTAATATAAACCTTCATTTGTAATGACCAATCGTTTTGTAAAAAGAAACAAATCCATAAACAAGCCGTATAAAAATTACAATGAGCGGTAATAATCCCGATTATCCTTTATACAGTATCAGCGAAATCACTAAAAGAACTTATCAGCTGTCGCTTACGGCTATCGCTATTGGTTTTTTAATGTTTACTTTTTATTGCATCCTGGGTTTGTACCCTGCTGCTGTTACAGTAGCCCTGTTTTGTTTCTGCATTGCCTTTATCTTGTTCTTAAACCACAAGAAATTAATTAGAAACACCAAACTGCCCTTTATCACCTTTGTAAGCTTGTCGCTTATTATTTTTGCTGCCGATGAAGGGGCAGAAACAGGTACGTATCTGTTTTATTTCCCGGTGATGATCTCTATTCCGGTTATTGTTGACAATCAGAAAACATACATCAATAAAATCATTCTGTATTTCAGCATTAGCGCAATATGCTGCCTCATTTGCATTATTGTAGGGAAGGTCCATCAGCCCTGGCACCCTTTATCCCTTGAAAATCAAAACTGGGTTTTTTATACAAACGTAATTGCTGCCATTATTTTAACCATCGGTTTTGCTTACATCAATATTTACTTAGAAAGAAAATACCTGAAAGAACTGCTTGCGCAAAAAAACCGCACCATCGCTTCACGCACTCAATTTTTGTCCACAATGGGTCACGAATTGAGAACACCGCTTAACGGCATTATCGGTGCGATCAATCTGCTGAAAGAGGAGATCAGTTTGCCGGCCCAGCAGGAATACTTTGAGATTTTAAAATACTGTTCGGACCATTTGCTGCACCAGGTAAATGATGTTTTAGACTTTAACAAGATTGAAGCCGGCAAACTGGACATTCATCCGGTACAAATCAATTTAAAGCAACTGCTTGTTAATTCTACCATTCCTTTTGCCAAGCCTTTTGAGGAAAAAAACCTGGAGCTTAAGCTGGACATTGATCCTGATTTGGATGTTATGGTTATGGCAGATGATGTCCGTTTAATCCAGGTATTGAACAATCTCCTTTCCAATGCCGGAAAATTTACCGCCAGCGGCCATATCAAATTGTCAGCAAAAACCATCAGTAAAAACACGGAGGCCCTACAAGTAAAATTTAGTGTGGAAGATACCGGGAACGGAATTGCAGAAAAGGACCGAAAACAAATTTTTGATACTTTCGGTCAGGTTTTTGATAAAAATACCCGTAATTACAAAGGTTCCGGCCTTGGGCTTAACATAAGTGTGCAAATATTAAAGCTGATGGGCAGTAAGCTGGAATTAAAAAGCGCAAAAGGTGAAGGCAGCACTTTTAGCTTTGATATTGCGTTCGGTTACCCGGATGAGCAGGTACCGTCAGAACAAAACCATTATTATGAAAAGCCCGATTTGGCAGGAGTAAAGATTTTGCTTGTAGAAGACAACCAGATCAACATGATCATTTCAAAAAAAGTGCTGATGGGTTTTAAAGCCGTTTGTACAAAAGCTTTTAACGGGCAGGAAGCACTGGATTTGCTGGAAGAGGATGCGGATTATCAAATTATCCTGATGGATCTGGAAATGCCGGTGATGGACGGATATACCGCTGTTAAAGAGATTAAAAAAAAGTGGGGCGAAATTCCGGTACTGGCTTTTACGGCTATGCTGATGGATGTTGACATGTTGGATCATTTAAAGTCAATTGGTTTCGCTGATTGTGTTTTAAAACCTTTTCAGCCCAATAAATTATTGGCACAGATTAAAAAACATGTTACCATACTTCATTCCAGCTAATATTTCCCCTGATTTATCCGGGAATAATTTTTAGGCAAGCAACAGGACAATACTTTACGGATACTTATTTTTATGCCATAAAAACAGTATGCGTTCAACCCGTTGTTTTCCTTCAATTCAAAAACACAACTTTTGCGTTTTGCTTTCTGGCTCTTTTACTTTCATCCTGATTTTATTTTTGAGCCGGATCTCGACAGCCCAAACTTTAAATATAAAAAAACAAAACTGCCATTTAAGCAAAGAAGATACCGCAACTATTGATAAAATTGCACGTTACGAAGCAGCTTTTTACAATGCCGTTTTTGAAACTGCTAAAAACGACAGCCTAAACATCAATATTTATGTTTTCGGAAGAAAAGCTGATTTTAAAGAAACACCGGATGGCGAAAATGCCTTGCATGTGTCCGGCGATGGTTATTATTGGGAAAAAACGGGAGCTGTTTATCTATTGAAGACCGATCATGTGAACGAAGCGTTACTGCACGAGATCAGTCATGTGTTTTTGCATTACAACTTCAACCAACCGCCAAAATGGTTTGATGAAGGGTTGGCCACTTACTTCGGTTCTTTGATTGTGGAGGATAAGCAGATCTTTTACACACCGGTTGTTGGACGAATTGAACGTATCAAAGAACTTGTAAGCAACCGCAGTTTAAACCTGGAAGATTTTCTCAACAATAACAACAGGAATTGGGGCGATGATATAAACCGGATCACAGACAAATACACCGTTGCCTATAGTATTATTTATTTTTTAGTGAAAACCAACCTTAATTTGGTAAAACAACTGGCAGACGGGTTAAAAGCCGGAAAGGCATCTTCTACTGTTTTAGCTGAGTGTTTTGGAAGTATGGGGAATTTTGAAAGTCGTTTCAGCGGATTTTACAAGCAGCAAAACTGAAATTACTCAATTTATCACACTAAGATTTTATGGATAAAAAAAGTATAAAAACGTCGCATTTATATCGGCTTAACTTCAAGCTCGCAATTTCTTAACTTAAAACTGCTGATTCTTTCAACTGGCATTACTTACTTTGGCAAAAATTAAATTGTTTGCCATTCTAATATGCTTGTATGAAAAAAAATCTACCTGTTCTTTTTCTTTTCTGTTTCATACTGATCTGCAAACCCTTATTTGCACAAGTAAATTTGGGGACTTCGCCTTATGTA